>Ga0256406_1000212_pt1 | contig 113191 bp, 89 predicted proteins | sample RumenRJG_03DNA_FD_185986 | JGI IMG/M metagenome (GOLD analysis project Ga0256406, IMG submission 185986) | Bovine rumen microbial communities from Lethbridge, Alberta, Canada - RJG_03 | ecosystem: Host-associated > Mammals > Digestive system > Stomach > Rumen | place: Canada: Alberta...
CTCAAGGTGGTGGCATCCTTTCCGGATATCTGCTCAGCAGGCATGTTCATCGTCTCCTCAGAACCTGAAATAGATGAAGGGGTTGTAGTCGGCCGACATTATGGAGGATATGGACAGGATCAGCACCGCAAGCAGGAAGATGTCCTGCAGCGCGGTGCGCGCCCTTGAGATCCCGTCTGACTGCGGCCTGATAAGCCCCGAGAAAAGCGGCGTCGAGAGCAGGGCGGCAAGGCACATCACCGCGCAGGGCACGATGTCGGTGAAGTAGAGAAGGCTGTGCAGGGGAGGCTCCGGGGCGAGGCCGGCCATCGCGAGGAAATACGCTCCGGCGTGCTCCAGGGAGCCTGAGTTGAACACCACGAAGCAGAGGGTGAAGGCCAGGATGCAGTAGACATGGAGAACTGCGTTAAGGAGTGCCGGGCGCTTTTTATCCCTGTTGAGCCCGAGAATTCTCTCAGTTATGACAAGAAGCCCGTTGAGCGCTCCCCAGGCCGTGAAGGTCCAGGCCGGGCCGTGCCAGATCCCGGTTACGATGAATACGAAGCCGAGGTTCAGAATGGTCCTTCTGAGCCCACGCCGGCTGCCGCCCAGGGGTATGTAGAGGTAGTCCCTGAACCAGGTCGAGAGTGAGATGTGCCAGCGGCGCCAGAACTCCGAAATGGTCTTTGAGATGAAGGGATACCTGAAGTTTTCCGGGAAGTGGAAGCCGAATACCCGCCCGAGGCCGATTGCCATGTCAGAGTAGCCGGAGAAGTCAAAGAACAGCTGCAGAGTGAAGGCGAAGGCGCAGATCCAGGCAGGAAGCGCGCCGAGTGCGGCAGGGTCCTCGCCAAAGCCCAGATCCGCGATCTCGCCCAGGTGATTTGCGATAAGTGTCTTCTTCCCGAGCCCGATGATGAAGCGCCTTACTCCGTCCGCGATGTCGCTGACAGATGACTCCCTCTCCCTGAGCTCAGCGGCGATTTCGTGGTACTTGATGATTGGTCCCGCCACCAGCTGCGGAAAGAGGGAGATGTAGAGCGCGACGGTATAGATATTCCTCTCGGCCTTCACGTTTCCCCTGCGGACGTCAATCGCGTAGGACAGGGCCTGGAAGGTATAGAAGGAGATGCCGAGCGGCAGGACGATCCCGGGCAGGGTGAGCTCTGCTCCGGTAAGCCGGATTGCGTTCTCAATAATGAAGTCCAGGTACTTGAAGATCGCAAGGATTATGACGAGCGAAGAGACGGTGAGGGCAGTGAGCAGGCCCGCAAGCCTCTCCGAGCCTCTTTCCGCGGCTATTCCGATCCCGATGGCCCCTGCCCAGACCGTGATTATCTCGAGGAGCATCACCGCGAGGAACCTCGGCTCTCCCCAGGCATAGAAAATCATGCTCATGACGAGGAGGAAAGCGTTTCTCCATGATTTTGGGATCACGAAGTAGAAGACTGCGGTGAAGGGCAGGAAGAGCAGTATGAAGGTAAGCGATGAGAAAAGCATTTTGATGTCCGGAAAAGAGCACCGGGATCTTAGCAGAAAACAACCGCCCATTCTGTATGTTTTTTATCAGTGCTCCGGAGTTTTGCCGCGGGTGCATGGTCATGCTGCAATGGCGGACTGCTCATGGATCCTGCCGGAAGGACAACGGCCCTGTGATATGTGCTATTCTCACGGCAATTCATTTCAAGGCATGTCAGCCTGACAGGAGGAAAGATGTCGAATGCAGTTGATTCGGTGTGGTATGGCAGGAGTCCCCTCAAATACTTCCTTCTGCCGTTCTCTCTCATCTTCCTCGCGGCAGCATCACTCAGGCGCCTTCTCTACCGCCTGGGCATCCTCAGAGTCCGCAAGTCAGAGGTCCCAGTTGTCGTTATCGGCAACATCTCGGTAGGCGGCAGCGGCAAGACACCCCTCGTCGTCTATCTTGCCGAGAGGCTCAGGGAGAGGGGCATCAGGGCGGCGGTGGTAAGCCGCGGCTACCGGGCGGATCCCGGTCCGGCGCCACTTATGGTAGATGACAGCACGCCTCCCTCAAAATGCGGCGATGAGCCCTACCTTATCTACCACCGGCTGCATGTTCCTGTCTCGGTCTTCCCGGACAGGCCCAGGGCTGTTGATGCCCTTCTCGGGAAGGCAGATGTCATCCTGAGCGATGACGGCATGCAGCATTACTCTATGGGACGCGCCGCGGAGATCGCGGTAATAGACGCGTCGCGCAGCTTCGGCAATGGATTTGTCCTTCCCGCAGGACCGCTCCGCGAGCCGGCCTCAAGGCTCAGGAGCGTCTCTGCCGCTGTCATAAACGGGGACGGCTTCAGCGGGGATCTGCCTGACGGCCTTCCGGTTTTCCACATGCGCGTCGAGCCGTCGTGCTTCAGGCGGGTAAAGGACGGCGCCAAGGCTGATCTTAAGCCAGGCAGGGTAACGGCGCTCGCAGCCATCGGGAATCCCGGCCGCTTCTACCGGACCATGTCCGAAAAGGGCTTTGAGCTCGCGAGGACCATATCCCTGCCTGACCACACGCCTCTCACCGCACAGCTCATCAGCGAACTCGAGACTGATCCGTCCCTGCCTCTCGTAATGACGGAGAAGGATGCCGTCAAATGCCGGGAATTTGCCGGGGACAGCTGGTACTATCTGCAGATTGACGCCGTTCTGGACGGCGATCTGGCCGGTTTCATCATGAAAATAACAGGTTTAAAGGCTCCGCAGGGCGGAGCGGAGGAGAAGAAATGACCGAATTTACCGCCGTCATCCCGGCTCGACTCAAGTCAACCAGGCTTCCCGGGAAGCCTCTCTCGGACATCGCCGGGCATTCGATGGTCGAATGGGTTGCCGCGGAGGCGCTGAAGTCCGGCGCGTCAGAGGTTATTGTCGCGACAGACTCAGACCGGATCGCCTCAGCCGTGAACCTTCCCGGCGTTAAAACTGTCCTCACGAGCGAGAAGCACTCCTCTGGCACGGAGCGCATCGCCGAGGTCATCGAGAAGGAGAAGATCCCCTCTGAGAGGATAATCGTCAATGTCCAGGGCGACGAGCCGCTGATGGATCCTGAGGTAATAAGGAAGGTTGCGGATCTTCTGGACTCAGAGCGCACCGCCGCGATGGCGACGGCAGCTGTTCCCATCACTGACGAAAGGGAGCTCCTGAGTCCGGATGCCGTAAAGATCGCGCTTGCACCCAACGGCTTCGCGCTTTATTTCAGCCGCGCTCCGATCCCCTATGACCGGGACAATTTCCGGGCAGGGAAGAATGTCATCAGCGCGGGGCTTCATGTGCGCCACCTCGGCATCTACGCCTACCGCGCTGGCTTCGTCCGCGATTACGTAAGGCTCCCTGAAGGGCGGCTCGAGCACCTCGAGAAGCTTGAGCAGCTCCGTGCCCTTGAGTACGGCTTCAGGATCAAGGTCGCGCTCCTGGACAAAACTCCCCCCGCAGGAGTCGACACCAAAGAGGATCTTGACAGGATTGTGAGCTTCATCCGCGAGAACGGAATAGAGTTCCCGGTTGCTGTCTGAGGCATGAAGTCAGGGCTCAGGCCCTGGCTTCTGCCAAATTTTCTGCGTGCGGCAGGCAGGCACTTTCTTTAGGCGCCGCCTGCTCTGGAGGTTGTGTGGGAGTTCCGAAGGAGATAAGGGAAGTTCCGAGGCCGGTCAACACCGTGGTGACCGATAACGGCAGGAACACGCCTCTCCGCTACAGCGTGAGGGAGAGGGCATCTTCCGGAAAGTATGTCCCGGGAAAGAATCCCAAACCGAAAAACGGCAGGGTAATAGGGCATATCATCGGTTTCAAGTACGTTCCTCTTGATGCGGCAGAGACTGGTAATGCTTCAGGGAGCAGGGAGAAGCCTGAAACGCCGGAGGAGAGTCCGGCGAAAGGCCGTCAGGCCGGTCCCGTTCCTGAAGAAGAGGCTCCTGTATCTGACAGTTTCCTGATGTACGGGATCCCAGCCTTCGCGAAGAGCGTCAGTGATGATATCCTTGAGGACCTCCTTGCGGTATACGATATCAATGATGCCGTCTCCATCCTGGTTATGGCGATTCTCCGCATTATGGTTCCCGGGATCTCCGGCGCGGAGTACGCAGAGTACTACAGATCAACCTTCCTCAGGGTATTCTACCCAGGCGCGCGTCTCTCGGAGAGCCGGATCGGCAGCCTTGAGAGCTGGCTCGGCGCCAGTTACGGTGCAAGACTTAAGCTTGCATCGAAAAGGCTCTCTCGCGTCTCTGAAGGACACCGCATTGCAGCAGGCAGAATTCTGGTCTCAGACCGCTCAGCAGTCAGTGGCATTTCCGAGTATTCCTGCATCAGCCGGAGCCGCGATGCTGAAGATGTCTGGGCGATTTACGCATACGACTCGGAGACCATGGAGCCTCTCTGTACGGAGATCCAGCCTGACTCAGCTCCAAATGCCGGTGATCTTGACACATTCCTCCTTCAAAACAACATCGGATCAGGAATTCTCATCGCAGAAGACGGATTCTTGCCAGAGCAGATCGCAGGCACTGAAAACGGGTCTTCTGCACTTCACTTCATTATGCCTGTCGAAATGACGGACAGCATAATGGAGAAATACGGCACGGATGACTGGACTGATCACTTCGAATATGGCGGGGATATTTTTGTCGCCTGCAGTGCTAATACCGAAGACGGAAGGTTCATGTATGTCTTCAATGGCATCTCGAAATCCCTGTCTGATGAGGGTCTCTGGCTTGAAGAGCAGAGGAGGAAACATAACCTTCATTTGGGGGCGGCTGCGTATGAGAAGGCAAAGAAGAGATTCGGCACTTCCTTGTTTGAGTCTGATCTTGAGCTGCCGCCTGAGACAGTATACCGGTCATTTAAATCAAGATGGCTTCCTGAGCTCCTTTTAAGGCAGTGCATGAGCGATTTTACGAAGATCCATACATCATCCTGGTCTGACCACCGTCTCAGCGGCCTAGGCCTGATTTGCTCTGTCTCTGCCCTGATAACCATTAGGATGATGACTGCCGCGCGCAGTGCGCACCTGCTCGACAGGATGACTTTCGGCGAGCTGATGGTGCGCCTCAGCAGCGTGAGGAGAATGGCAGACAGCAGCTTTTCAGGGAAAATGCCTGATGCCCTGGACGGCAGGTGGTCTGTTCCGCTGAAAAGCTCCATGGAGCTGCTCGCTAGGCTCGGCCTCGTGAGCGGAATTGAGGTTCCTCAGCCTAAGAGACGAGGCAGGCCTCCCAGAAAGAAGCAGGAAGGCACGGCATAATTGCAGGCTGTGATGCCGCGGCGCTCTTTTCAGGAATCACCTCTGTAAAGAGTCCATGCCAGAGCGGCAGCTCAGACGCAGCTGCCGCCTCTCGGATCCTCACCGAACCTGTTGGGGCCTTTATTGCCTTCGATGCAGCCAAGCGCAATCCATGAGCCGACGCTGGCGACGCCCCAGAGCACGGAGTCGAGGACTGCGCCCGCTATCGCTATGGGAACGTACCACCAGCCGGAGAGATTGAGATCGTGGAGGCGCCTCACGATGGTGGTAATCCAGCAGACCCAGAGCGCGATCATGAATCCGCCTGCCGCGAGGGCCGCGAGAGCGCACACCAGACCGATGATTATGAAGAGAACATTACCACCGCCAGATCCGACCAGGCAGCCCATCGCAAGGACAATGCCCAGCGACAGGACGATCCCGGAAATAAAAGAGCAGCAGAGGAGCGTTACAATCCTGAGCCAGTACTCCTGCCTCGACATGCGGCCACTGACGGAGAACCACTCAGGAATGCTCGTGAGGCTGAAATTATGCGGCGTACTGCCTGTGCTTCCCGTGCTTCCTGTGCTGCTGCCGTTCTGGGCATTCTGTGCGGGCGGCTGGCTATGCGTCTGGCTCTGGCTGCCTGCTGTCTGCACCTCTTTTGACAGGGGCCCGGCATTTCTGACCCTTGCTCCGCAGTTCGGGCAGAAATCAGCTCCATCCGGCACGGGCGAACCGCATTTTCCGCAGAACATCAGACTCTCCTTTCCGGCTCGTGTCCGGCCTTTGACCTTTGAATGCCCCTCCTGAGAGGGCTCTTCAATATTATCACGTTCATTCCCAATAGCATCGTTGGATCAGGCAAAAGATCCGCTCTTCCTTCAAACAGAAGCCTGCCGCCAGGGCTGCGCGCGGCCTAAGATGGTATATTCAGGGAAACAGAGACTGACGGAGAAGGAGAATATGGGACGGCTTGCCTATACCGCGGATTCAGCCATCCTGCAGAACGGGGCGGCAATGCCGCTCGCGGGATTCGGCACCTGGGAGCTCAGGGGACCGGCATGCAGCGATCTTGTCTGCTTGGCAGTCCTCGCAGGAGTGCGCCATATTGATACGGCCAGAATGTACGGCAACGAGGAGGCAGTAGGCCTCGGCATCAGGAAAAGCGGCATCCCGAGGGAGAGACTCTTCATCACCACGAAGCTGATGGACTCCGGCAGCGTCCGGGGCAGCCTCAGGGACATTGACGACTCACTCAGGAAGCTTGGCACTGATTATGTGGATCTGCTGCTTCTCCATGAGCCGTATGCCGGAAAGTACGAAATCTACCGCGCCATGGAGCAGGCCCTTGGGGACGGCAGGGCACGCGCGATAGGCGTCTCCAACTTCAGCCTTCCTGCGCTTCGGGAGTTCTGCGGTCGCGTCAGCGTGGTGCCGATGGCGGATCAGGTCGAGGCCCACGTGCTCCTGCAGCGTGAAAAGTTTGCCAGTGAGCTAATCTCTATGGGCATTGCGCCTGCCGCCTGGTCGCCGCTTGGAGGAGGCGGGGCCGGGATTCCGTCAAATCCGGTGCTTTCTGATATAGGGCGTGCGCATGGGAAGAGCGCGGCGCAGGCCGCGCTCCGTTTCCTTATTGAGGAGGGGTTCGCGGTTATTCCAAGGACTTCGGATCCCAGGAGAATAAGGGAAAACCATGAGATCCTGGATTTCGCACTTACCGGTGCTGAAAAGGAGAGGATAAGGGCTCTTGACCGCGGGAGGAGCCTCTTTAGCTGGGCTGAGGCCTATGTCTGAAACAGATGCGGCGCCTCTTGGCGCCGCATCCTCTATTCAGTTTCTGATAAGCCTGTGCCCACGTTACTCGACCTCGGTAAGCATGTGCTTGAAGCGGTGGAGCTTGGTCTCCAGGTAGGACTTGTTATAGCGGTTGAGGCCGGCTTCAAGAGGAACGCGGGCAGCAACGTTTATCCCGAGGTCCTCAAGCTGGTTGATCTTGTCCGGGTTGTTGGTCATGAGCTTGACTGACTTTATGCCGAGAAGGCGGATCATCGAGGCGCAGATGCCGTAGTTTCTCTCATCCGGCCTGAAGCCCAGCTCCACGTTCGCATCGTAGGTGTCGAGCCCCTTGTCCTGCAGCGCATAGGCCCTCAGCTTGTTGATGAGGCCGATGCCGCGCCCCTCCTGCCTTACATAGAGAAGAACGCCTCTCTTTTCCTTGGAAATGGCGGCGAGCGCCGACTCAAGCTGGAAGCCGCAGTCGCACTTGAGGCTGAAAAGCGTGTCGCCGGTGAGGCACTCGGAGTGGATGCGGAGGAGCACCGGCTCGTCTGTCGTCACATCGCCCATGACAAGGGCGACATGCTCCTTGCCTGACACATGATCGCTGAAGCCCGTTATCCTGAAAGTGCCGAAAGCGGTCGGGAGATTAGCCGAGACTACGAGCTCGATGTCATTGTCTGTTTTTCCTGCCAAGTGCATCGGTCTGTCTTGCGACGGACCCCTCCGAATAAAGGGCGCTGCGCGCCTGATGGACAATTTCAGATCCGGGAGACGGCCGCTCTCTGGGCTGTCTCATCTCCCCGGACAGATACATGATTTTATCAGAAAAGGCCGGCAGCCGGTATCATTCCCGGCAGAATGCCTGAGCGCCGCCGGCGCCTGCGGAAGCCCTGCCCGCTCAGCCTTTTTCGCCGGAATGTATTAGAATTTCCGCAATTGTCATCAAACGGAGCAAAAATGAGCAAAGTTCCTGTAATAGCGGTCGACGGTCCCGGCGGATCGGGCAAGGGCACTGTCTGCAAGAGGATTGCGGACACACTTCACTATCATATCCTTGACTCAGGCGCGATCTACCGCGTGCTTGCCTACGCGGCGCTTCAGAGCGGGACGGATCTCGCAGACTCTGCAAGCCTTGAGAAGCTGGCGCTCTCCCTTGATCTGAGCTTCGTTCCGGCTGACGACGGAGTGCTGACCGTCCTTTCAGGAAAGGACATCTCCTCGCAGATCCGCACCGAGGAGACCGGCGCCGCGGCGAGCAAAGTCGCCGCGGTTCCCGCGGTGAGGAAGGCGCTCCTCGAGCGGCAGAGAATGTTCCGCGCCGCACCGGGGCTCGTCGCTGACGGGCGCGACATGGGCACCGTGGTCTTCCCTGACGCCGAGGTCAAGATCTTCCTGGACGCCTCCTGCGAGGAGAGGGCAAGGCGCCGCGTAAGGCAGCTTGAGGCAAGGGGGAAGCCTGCGGACTATGAGAAAATCCTTGCGGAGATCGCCGAGAGGGATCACCGCGACAGGACCCGCGCGGTCGCTCCCCTGAAGCCCGCTGACGACGCTCTCGTCATCGACTCAACCGGGATGAGCATTGACGAGGAGGTTGAGAAAGTCCTCTCTCTCGCGAGGGAAAAGGGCCTCTGCTCCTGATCCCATCCGGCTGTCCGGAAAGCATTGACGGTTTGGTTTTCGCCTTGTAAATACTCTCATTGTGTGATACAATCGTCAGATTATGCGGCGGACTCTCAGCAGCCCGCCGCTTGCCGCCATGGGGCGGCTGGGTGCGGGCCGCAGATGCGGTCCCAAATTTTTTATCAATCAAATTTTTTTCAACTTTTAAATATGGCTGAATCTTTTGCAGAGCTTTTTGAAGCTACCCCGTTCGCCAAGGCTTCTTCCGCTACCAGGAAGAGCGCACAGACCGACAAGCCGGAAACCGGCAAGGTCTCAATGATCAACGAGAAGTACGTTGTTATCGACACCGGTCTCAAGACCGAGTCCTTCATCCCCGTCGAGCAGTTCAAGAACGCTGCCGGCGAGCTTGAGGTAAGTGTCGGCGACGAGGTTCCTGTTGTTCTCGAGGCTATCGACAACGGAAGCGGCGAGACTCAGACTTCACGCGAGAAGGCCAAGAAGCTTGAGGCTTGGGACAAGCTCCAGAAAGCTGCTGACGAAGGAACCAATGTCATTGGTGTCATCAACGGCAAGGTCAAGGGCGGCTTTACTGTTGACATCGCCGGCATCCGCGCATTCCTCCCTGGCTCTCTCGTAGATGTACGTCCTGTCAAGGACGTTTCCCATCTCGAGGGCAAGGAGCTCGAGTTCCGCGTCAAGAAGATCGATCCCCAGCGCAACAACGTCGTTGTTTCCCGCAGGGATGTTCTCGAGAACGCCAACAGCGCTGAGAGAGAGAAGCTTCTCGCCAACCTCGAGGAAGGCCAGGTCGTCAAGGGTATCGTCAAGAACCTCACCGACTACGGCGCATTCGTTGACCTCGGCGGCGTTGACGGACTTCTCCACATCACTGATATGGCCTGGAAGCGCGTCAAGCATCCTTCCGAGATCGTCAATGTCGGCGACGAGATTGAGGTCAAGGTCCTGAAGTTTGACCGTGAGCGTACCCGTGTATCTCTCGGACTCAAGCAGCTCGGCGCTGATCCCTGGGTTGATATTGCCAAGCGCTACCCTGTCGGCACCAAGATCACCGGCAAGGTATCCAACCTTACCGACTACGGCTGCTTCGTTGAGGTCGAGGAGGGCGTTGAGGGTCTCGTACACGTCTCCGAGATGGACTGGACCAACAAGAACATCCATCCTTCCAAGGTTGTCAATGTCGGCGATACCGTTCAGGTACAGGTTCTCGACATCGATGAGGAGAAGCGCCGCATTTCCCTCGGTCTCAAGCAGTGCAAGCCCAATCCCTGGGAGCAGTTCGCTGCCACCCACAACAAGGGCGACAAGGTTTCTGGCAAGATCAAGTCAATCACTGACTTCGGCATCTTCGTCGGCCTTGACGGCGGAATCGACGGACTTGTTCACCTTTCCGACATTTCCTGGACCGTTCCCGGCGAGGAAGCTGTCCGCAAGTACAAGAAGGGCGACGAGGTCGAGGCAGTTGTAATGCAGGTTCATGCCGATATGGAGAGAATCTCCCTCGGCATCAAGCAGCTTGAGGATGATCCGTTCAACAACTACGTATCCCTCCACCGCCGCGGCAGCATTGTCAAGGGCAAGGTTGTTTCCGTTGACGCCAAGGGCGCTCTTGTTGAGCTCGCTGACGGCGTTGAGGGCTACATCCGCGCTTCCGATGTTTCCCAGGAGCGTGTTGAGGACGCAACCACCGTTCTCAGCAAGGATCAGGAGATCGAGGCCAAGTTCATGGGCGTTGACCGCAAGAACCGTCAGATTTCCCTCTCCATCCGTGCAAAGGATGAGGCAGATGACAAGGCAGCCATTGAGTCTGTCAACAGCCGTCAGCCTCAGGTTGCAGCTCCCAGCGCTATGGCTGAGGCCTTCAAGAATGCCCAGAAGGCTGAGTAATCAGCAGTAAAGGCTTTCTGACCGAAATGAAATCCGGATCCATGCGATCCGGATTTTTTTTGCCTTCACCGGACACAGTGCCGGAAGCCTTCCCTGCGGCGTGTTCGGATACCTATATCCGCATCACACCGCTGCATCATCGCGGCGGAACATTGTGCTCCATGAACGCACTGGCATTCTGCAGCCATGTTCTTCCGGAAAATCTTGCTTGCTGAACAGGATATTAAAAAAATAATTTAAATTTTCCAAAAAATTTTGGCTGAACTTCAAAAAAATCCTGTCTGCTTTCTGTATTCACATTATTGTGTATCAGATATGGTTTTATATATATAAAACTGTTATAGCTTGATCAGCGTCTCTGATAATCACGTCATTCATCATCAGCCGGACGTTTAATCACATTGAAAATTCGGGTTCTCTAATGTATACTAAAACAGCGGAATAGGGATTTTATCCGTAAATTTTTTTTGTTTTTATACCGTAGATGGCAAGATGCCGTCGAGATTATGCAGATGAGCCGGTATGAGTAAATCAGGCGTTCTGCATATGGGACAGTGTTTTCCGGTTTTTCAGGGATAGATTTAAATGACGAGATCAGAGCTCATCAGTGAGCTTGTGCTTCGGAATCCGTGTTTCTCGCAGAATGTAATTGAAGACGCCGTAAGACTGATGCTTGACCGCATCACCGAAGCTCTGGCAGACGGCGACAAAATCGAAATCAGAGGTTTCGGCAGTCTGACTGTCAGAAAAAGACGCGCGCGTTCAGGCAGGAATCCAAGTACCGGCAAAATCGTAGAGATTGGTGAAACCAAGGTCGTTAACTTCCGTACCGGGCGCGAGCTCCGGGAAAGAGTTGATCTTTCCAACCATCCCGAGGCTGCCGAGTCTCTAGAGAAGGCAAAGCGCCTCCGTACCGAAAGGGCTGCCAGGTCAGCCGAGCGGCGGGCAAGAAGAAGAGAGGCAGACGGCGATGCTGCAGCATCAGGCATGTACGGGGCATTCGATGCCGACAGGCCGCGTCCCGGCAGGCCAAGAAAGAAAAGCTCTGCCCAGTCAGAGGTGTCTGAGTAAAGCTTCGCCGTGTCAGGCGCACACAGCAGTCAGGCATGTGCCCGGCGCATTCAAGATCAGCCTTTTTGTCTTATAATAAGCGGTACCGGCAGGCAGCCGGACCGCCAAGTCTTCAGCGCATGAGGCCGGAAGACTGCGCCGGCCTGATGCCAGGTGAAGCACCGTAGTTTTTCAGATTTCAGGATATCGGCGGCATTTATGATCAAGACTCTCATCTATCTCATCGGACTGGTTCTCATAATCGCGGCCGGCATGCTCATTGGCGGCGCCAACCCGCAGGTAATCGACTTTGACTTCATTGCGGCAAAGGTCACCATGCCGCAGTCCACCCTGATGGCCATCTGGTTCGGCGCAGGCTTCGCAATCGCGCTTCTCTTTGCCGCCTGGCAGATTTCCGTTCTGTGGCTCCGCTGCCATTCCCTGAGAAGGCGCCTTCGTGTCTATGAGGAGAAGGACAAGGCGGCTGACGAGCAGAAGAAGGCTGATGAGGCTGCCATTCACGCTGCGACTGAGGCTAAGATCGTCAGGGTAGAGCCGGTCAGGAAGGAAGGCTCCGCGGAAAGCAGCTCAGACGGCAGCAAGGAGAATCCATCCGGGGAGGCTGGCGTAAAGCAGGCAGATGCTTGAGCTTCTCTTCCTTCTTCTTCCGGTAGCAGTCCTTTATGGCTGGTTCATAGGCCGGAGGGAATCGGGAAGAAGAAGCGGATTCTTCCATCTGAGACACCGGCGCGAGTACGCTGCCGGCGTGAATTATCTGCTTAATGACGAGGCTGACAAGGCAGTAGACATACTGACCCGCGTGCTGCCTCTTGAGCGCGACACCTTTGATCTGCAGATTTCCCTCGGAGTCCTTTTCAGGAGGAAGGGGGAGATCGACAAGGCCGTCAGGATCCACCAGAACCTCCTCTCACTCGAGAACCTCAGCCAGCAGCAGAGGGACGAGGCTGATTTCGCGCTCGCCATGGACTATCTTTCCCTCAGGGTCTACGACCGCTCCATACCCGTGCTGCAGAGGCTTCTGAAGAGCCCGGAGAGGAAGAAGGAGGCGGCCGAGACGCTCATACGCATCTCTGAGCAGCTCAGGGAGTGGGATCGTGCGATCATGTACAGCGAGAAGTTCCGCGATCTGCTGTCGAGCCCCGAGCGGGTGAAGGCGCTTGCCAACTATCACTGCGAGCTGGCTGACGCGTCAGCCGAGGCCGGAAGCTATGAGACCGCAGTGGAGCATTACAGGCGGGCCCTCGAGATTGATCCGAAATGCTTCCGGGCTATATTCAGCGAGGCAAAGCTCTACCTCGCCGAGCAGGACTACACGGCGGCGAGGCAGACCATCGATCTGGCCCCGGAGGCGCAGCCTGACTGCGTGATGTTCTGCGTTCCGGTGCTCGCCGCCTGCTTTCACAAGCCGGAGAGCAGCCCCGAGTATGTCAGGATCCTGATGCGCTGGTTTGCCGTCTCGTTCTCCGCGGCTGTTGCCTCGGAGCTGGTGCGCTGCCTCATGTCCAGGGGAAACGAGGGCGGCGCGCGGAAGCTCGCCATCGGCTATCTGAGGGAAAACCCCAATGTCCTGATGCTCTCGAGGTTCCTCGAGCTCGTCGGAAAGAGCGAGGCCGATCCGGAGGTCATGGATACCATGAACTATCTGGTGAGTATAATTGAGGCAAGATTTGATGTTAAGGACAAGTACTGCTGCCGTTCATGCGGCTATGTGTCGAAGTACCTGTTCTGGAGATGCCCGAAATGCGGGCGGTGGTCGACGGTAAGGCCCGACGACAGGTTTGTAAGCGGTTAATCAGAGGTTTCAATGGATCCCAGGGTAATAGTTGCTCTTGACTATGACAGAAAAGAAGACGCGGAGCAGTTCGTGTCTCTTGTAAAGCCTGAGGACTGCCTGCTCAAGGTTGGTCTCCAGATGTTCACGAAATTAGGTCCTGACTTTGTGAAGTCACTGACCGCGAAGGGGTTCGGTGTATTCCTCGATCTCAAGTTCTATGACATTCCCAATACCGTAGCAGGCGCGGTGCGCTCGGCAGCCTCGCTCGGCGTGAAGATGCTGACCGTCCACGCCGCAGGCGGCCCGCTGATGCTCAAGGCTGCCGTCGAGGCAGCCTCGCAGATCCCGCAGGAGAAGCGCCCGCTCCTTCTCGGTGTCACCGTGCTTACCTCCATTGACGAGCCCCAGCTCGACACAACCGGCGTGACCGGCTCTGTCCGTGATCAGGTCCTGCGCCTTGCCACGCTTGCGCTCGGCTCCGGCCTTGACGGCGTTGTCTGCTCTGCGATGGAGGCGGCGGATCTCAGGAGGGTGGTAGGCCCTGACTTCAGGCTGGTCACCCCCGGCATAAGGCCGAAGGGAACAGACAAGGGCGATCAGAAGCGCGTCTTCACTCCTGAGGCAGCGGTACAGGCCGGATCTGACTACCTGGTAATCGGGCGTCCCATCACAAGATCTGATGATCCGGCTGCAGTACTCAGCGAGATCAACCGCTCAATCGAGAGCCTCACCCTCGCAGAATAGCCTCAGAGGCTCATGCCGCCGGGCATCCGGCAGTCTCCTGCATGATGTGAAGGGCCGGCTGCCCGCCTTCAGCGAAAGAGAAAGCGCCGTCCCCCCTGGGGGACGGCGCTTTGCTGTCCGGCCGAATTCAACTATTCTGCTATCTGAAGTAGACCTTCCTGTATCCTGTGAGCTTAATCAGGATCTGCTCCAGGATTGCGACAGGGACGGTCATGATGATCCCGAGCAGGTGGGCTTCCTTCATGGTCTTCACCGTGGTCAGGTTGCTGAACATCTCGAACGGGCTGCTGCCGGTGAGGTTCTCGAGCAGGATCTTGACGAGCGACGCACACAGGAGGAGCTCGGCCCAGATCCAGTGGCGTGAAATCGAGTTGTAGAAGGCGCTCAGGACAAAGAGCCCGTGCAGCGCGCCGGAAATGCCGTAGTAGTAGCGGAACTCTCCGGTGCAGAGCATGCCGATACCGATGTTGGTCAGGTAGTTGAGGAGCATGAACCTGATTACGATGGAGGTTCCGTAGCACTTTACCGGGAAGGTCAGGAAAATCAGATCAAGCGCTATCAGATTGATCGTGAGATGCCATGCGGAGGCATGGTGGAAGTCGCCTATGAGGTAATCCACCGAGAACCAGCCGTGCGCGGTCAGATCGAATGCCGGCAGGGTAAGGTGCATGACCACGATGAAGATGTTGAGCGCAAGCAGGACGAGCCAGCCTATCCCCTTTTGGGAAAACAGGACGGTTTCCCAGCCTTTTCTGCGGTGCTTTCCGGCAGCATGCTGACCGGCGCTTCCCTCGTCAGACGATCCTCCGCTGCTTTCGGCGCGGAGCAGATTGTCAGCAAGGACTCCTTCCGGGGCGGTGACAAAACCCCTGCCGGAGGCAGGGTACGGCTTTGATTCAGTGACTGGCTCTTTGTCTTTGCTTTGCTCTGTCATTTTGAGGGATCGGCCAGCAGGACCTTGTTGGACCATGTGGTCGATTCAATATAAAGGTTGATTGCTTCCTGCTCGGACAGGCCGATCTTCTTCACTCTCAGGGATACTCTCTGCCAGTCGAGCGACTCATAGTCTATTACAAGGCCTATATAGAAGGCAAGCTCGCCTTTCTTGTCAATCAGCGCTGACTTGATCTCGTCAGCTATGGGGATCTGGCTCAGGATCTCGCGGAACGGGCGGTCAAGCATGGCCTCGAGCAGCGAGAACAGACCGCAGAGGAACGCATTCTGCGGATCAACGGTGCGGCGCTTCTGGGCGAGCAGCTCGCAGAACTTGCCCCTGATGAGGCTCATCTTGGAGAGCTCGTCGCTCTTCCCGTTGTCCGCAACGGAGGTTGCATATACAAGGGAGATGAAGCGGCGCATCTCCTTCTTGCCCAGGTAGACAACGGCATGGCGGAATGAGGTGATCGGGTCGAACTTGCCGTAGCGGACGTTGTTGACGTAGCGCAGCAGCTTGTACGAGAGGGAGATGTCACGGTTGAGGATCATCTCGATCTTGTCGTAGTCGATGTCGTCCCTTATAACCTCGCTCAGAATCTGGGTGATGGTCACCTGGTTGTCGGTGAGCGCTTTCTGCCTGACGATCTCAGGGCGGCTGAAGAAGTAGCCCTGGAAGAGCGAGCAGCCCATGTTCACGGCTTCCTCAAACTCCTCGTTGGTCTCGATCTTCTCGGCGAGGTATCTGAGCTTGGGGTATGCCTCCCTGTGGTTCGCTATGTAGTCAGCGATGTCGGAGTGCTTCGAGATCCTGAAGTCGAACTTGATGACGTCGATGTACGGCAGGAACCTTTCCCACTCGCTGCCCATGACAAAGTCATCCAGGGCAAGCCTGAAATGTGAGCCCTTCATTTCCTTGACGGTATTGAGCAGGACGTCATCGGGGGTTGCGTCCTCAAGGATCTCGATGACGACCTGGTCTGCAGGAAGGCAGCTTGCGACGCCGCCGACAAGCATCGAGTAGGGGAAATTGATGAAGGCGAGGCTCTCGCCGACCAGGGACTCGAGCGGCTGGTTGAGGAACTGCTCTGAAATGAGGGTCGTGGTGGCCTGCTCCGAGCTGATCTTCGGGAAGGCATTGGTAAGTCCCTGTCTGAACAGCAGTTCGTAGGCAACCGTCTTCTGCTTCGTATCAAGGATCGGCTGTCTTGCCACAAATGAGTACATAATGTGTTCCCCTTCTAAGAACCTGCCCAGCACGGCCGGCGGTGCCGCGAACCTCATGCTCTGCGGGCCGGAGTCATTCCAGCCCCATGGACTTCAGGGTGCCGGCTTAAGCCGTTCCCTTGTTAGCGTGAGATTCTAACATGAGAATGAGCGGGCCGGACATGCCTTCTGACGCAAAATTCCTACTGGCTCAAAATTTTAAAAAGCCCCCGGATTGAGACTGTATTTTTTTCCTTCAGGTCGGATTTTTTTTGTGATCAGTGCCAGTTTTTCCCGGAGATCTCTTCCGTCCCACTTCTTCTGATGCTTCCTGTCGAATACCGCGCCGAGAAGCGAGTCTATCTCCTCGCGGCACTCAGGATATGCGGGAAGTTTTGTGAGGCAGCAGACCTTTCCGCCGTAGCGGAGCTTGGCCCATTCGAGAAGGAGCGTGTAGGTCTTCTTCGGATCGGTGGTGCTGAACTCCCTGCTGAGGGTCCTCACGGCTTTCCTGTCCCTGAAGTATTCGGCAATCCTGTCAGCCGGGATTATCCTCTCAAGGCAGAGGAGGTAGATGATGCAGACCAGAATGAGGAAGATCACGACGCCGAGAGCGGCCTTCAGCACAAGCTTCGCCTTGCTGTCTATTGCGAGAGTGTCGCTTCTGACCTCTCCGCTGCCGGTTATGGAGATGTCAGGCGCGGGCAGGGTGATGGTCCTGACCGTTCCGGCACCGAGATCGTACCAGCCGAACTGCTCGCTGCTGAAGCGGAAGCTGGTCTGGCGGGTGGGAATGTAAATGTAGCGGTACATTATCCTGCTCACAATCTTCCCGCCCTGGATCTCCTCGGTGGTCATCGAGCTGTCCTTGTAGGTCTGGAACACCGGCGACTCGATCATGGAGATTACCGGAAGATCCCTCGCGGATACTCCCTCTCCTGTGATGGTGATTTCCTCCATGATGGGCTCGCCGACACCGACCGTGCCGGATTTCGGGTACCAGACGGTCTCCGCGGTGATTTTGTCTGCCGTGGTCTGGTAGCTTCCGGGCTCAGTCCCCTTCGGCTCAGCGATGACGACCTCGGCCGCCTCGGGATTGGAGTTCTGCACGAAGCTGACCTGTCCTTCATCGGCCTCCCTCATGCCGGTCACCACCGGGCCGGTGATGCGGTACGTGCCCGGCCGGCTGAAGGAAACGGAGTAGTTCCTCCTGGTTGTCGTGATGTAGGTGTCGCCGTCAAGAATGCCGCCGGTCTCGTCCGTCCCGATCTGGTGGACCGAGGCGCCGGGTGCGTCAGGAGGGGAGATGGTGCTTATGTCAACGCCCGGGTAGTGCCTGACTGTCGTCTGGTAGAGGATCGACTGGCCGGTCACGAATCTCGAGCCTGGCATCTTGACTGAAATAAGGCGCGGCAGATCCTTGGAGCCGAAGCGTGACGGCCGGTAGACGCGGATGTCCATCTGCGGCGTTACGTCGCGCTTCCTGATCTTCATGAACGGGATCTTGAGGTTTCCGGTCTGGGAGGTGGTGAGCGGTATGGTCCACTGCGAGTACTGTCCACGGGAGTCCTTCGCGCTGGAGAACTCGACCTTTCCTATGGAGAAGTCCCGTCCGAGAGGCCTCGTGTCGAGATCCTTCGCCTGGAAGTTTCCTGGAATGCGGATGAAGAGCTGGAAGCTCTCCCCCGCGTGAATCCTCTCGCGGTCGACATGGATCTCAACGCCTGCTGAGGCCCTGAAGGAGAGCAGCACGGCGAGAGCAATGAAAAGCAGTATCTTTCTTACCATTTTTCCGCGGGCCCCGTAGTTATTCCGCTTCTCTTCCTGAGAAGCTCAAGACGGTTTCTGACGAACGGAGAGCGCTCCGCAGGGACGCACTCCCCGTTTTTGTCGCAGGAAGTGAGATCGCTTGTCATGACTCCCTCCTCGGAGGTGATGCCGGCGTCAGCGCTGCCGCTTTTCCTCTGGCTGTCGCGCTTCCTATCGGCCTCGATGGCATCCTTCACGAGATCAAGGTTGTATTCGGCGTCAAGCCTGAACGGCGGGTTCTGCTCTATGACCTGCTGGTAGAGCATCATCGCGTTGTCGAGATCGCCGGTCTTGGCGTAGGCGTTCGCGAGGTTGTAGAGAACCTCGACCGAGTTGCCGGCCTTCTCGTAATGCTCGACAGCCTGGTAGTAGCGCTGCTCCTTGTAGTAGGAGTTCCCGATCCAGAACTCGTCGGTGAATTCCCTTGCGGCAAGGTCAAACTTTCCCTCCTCGAAATATTTCATTCCCTCGCTGTTTCCGGCAAAGGCAGGAGCAGGAGCAAGCACGAGCTGCAGCGCGGCAAGCGCTATTCCAACGGAGAGGATGATCCCCTTCTTGAAGAAGACCGCCAGGATGAGCAGCGGGAAAATCAGGTAGTAGCCGATGTCCGCTGTCCTGAAATAGTTCTTCGCCCCGGCTCCCTGCTCCTTCACCGAATGGCGGTAGACCGAGGCGATGTCAGCCTCGCTGTCCTGGTGGAACACCAGCATCCCGGCTGCCTTCGAGAGCGCGGAGATGTTGCTGAAATTGGTGCTTGAGAGAGCGACCCTGCCGTCAGGGGTCTTCACGAGCTCCCCGTTTCTCTTCTTCATCGGCGAGCCGTAGACCGTGCCGACAATGTCCATGAAATACCTGTTGCAGCTGTTGTTGATAAGCGCCGCCATGTAGTCAGCGGTGTCAGAGTCCTTCACGTCATCAGTGACAAAGAGGACGTTGCCGCAGATGCCGTCAAGGACCTTGTTCGAGACCTCAAGGGCCGAGGCGAGGTTCGAGCCCTGAACGGGCATTACGGACGGATCGAGATCCTTCAGGTAGTTCCTGATTGCCTGGTGGTCATCCGTGGGGGGCACCAGGACGTAAGCCGATCCGGCAAAGACCACGATGCCGATCTTGATGTCGGACGGTGTCTCGCCGAGGAGCTTCGTCAGGGTGTAGCGGGCATGCAGGTAGCGTGACGGCTTGACGTCATCTGAGAGCATGGAGTTCGAGAGATCTATTGCCCATACCCAGGTCTCGCCGCTCCTGTACTCGGCATGCTCACGGTCTACCAGGGTCGGCCCGGAGAGGGCAATGCAGCCGATGATCCATGGGATCAGGAAGAGGACACGGATCTTCTTTTTCTTCCTGACGCGCTCGTCGGCGAAATAGTCGATTATCTCCTGCTTCACAAAGGTCTGGTGACGGTAGCGGCCGCTGAACCTGATGAACTTCATCAGGAGCGGCAGGAGCAGCAGGAGGAGGAAATAGGGTCTGGTCAGCACGAAATCAGCCATGATGCCACCTGATGAGTACAGCTGTCAGAAAGCCGAGCAGAAGTGCGGCGAGCAGGGGGATCCAGTAGAGCTCCTCTGTCGGAGTGTAGTAGTGGTCCCCGCTGTCACTGGCCTCAATGCCGCTGAGGTTGCCGTATATGGTCGAGAGCAGATCAGCGCTGGTGGCCCGGAAATATTTTCCGCCTGTGATATATGCCGCGTCCCTGAGATCACCCTCGTCAAGCGAGTTGCCGCTGTCCTGGCCTCCGGCAGAGCCGAGCCCGACGGTATGGACGGTAATTCCCCTGGACTTCGCGAATCCCGCCGCTGCCGCAGGCGGCGTGGCGCCGACGGTGTCGCGCCCGTCCGAGACGAGGATGATTACTCCCTTGCCGCCGGAGGTCTGCCTTGCGAGCGTCGTGACGCCGAGCGAGATTGCCTCGCCTGTCGAGGAGAGCGCGCCGGCGAGCCCCGGCTCGAGCTCCTTCACGAAATTGAGGAGCAGCTCATGATCGGAGGTCAGCGGGCTCATCATGTAGGCATGATCGCCGAATGCCTCGAGGGCAATCCGGTCATCCGGCCTGAGGCTGATGAACCTGGCGAGCGCAGCCTTAACCGCGTCGATGCGCGAGATCTCACTGCCGTCATCAGACTGCATGTCGCCGAGGGTCATGCTTGCCGAGAGATCGACAGCGAGCACGAAATTGTGGCCGCTGGTCCTGACCTCAAGCTCTGGCAGGGTCTGCACCGGCCTTGCAGCGGCAAGGACGAGGGCGGCGAACGTGAGGAACGCCGAGATGAACACCGACCTCGAGCCCCTTCTCACCTTCCTTTTGAGAAGCGGTATGGTCGGAACCCTGATGGGCGTCTCGCTGCGCTTCCCGGAGGGTAGCAGGTAATAGATGACGAGAGGCAGCGCGATCAGGGCGAGAAGGACCGGATGGGTCAGATATACCATAGCTTTCTCCTCTCGATTCTCCGGAGCCACCTGCGGCACTCGCGGTAGAGCTCCTTCCTCTCGCTTTCGGTCATGATCCTTCCGCCGTAGATCATCTCGTCCCAGATTTTAAGGCTGTCGCTGAAGTCCGTTCCTCCCCTCATGTCGAGAAACTCAAGCCAGGCGGCGCCCTGCAGGCCGGCGCAGGCTTCCCTGCCGAAGAAAATCATGGCGTATTTCTTGAGCCAGAAGTTCATGTCCGAGGGGAAGCTGCTGCTTTTCCTGATCCTGCGGAGCTCCCTGCGGGCATGCGAGAAGGGCACGGCGCGGAGCAGCTGCACCGCGACAAGGACAATGGCCGCAGCCGCGGCGGCCCACCAGATCCACTCGTTTCCGGAAGGGGCCGAGGTAAGTACGATATCCTTGAGCTCGAGAGAGCGCCCGATGCTGTTTCCGATGCCGTTCACTCCGGGACTCCTTTCGAGACGTCGATGCCGAAATAGCGGGATGACGAGCTTTTCAGCATGGACGATACCGTCTGCATGCGGTGGAGCCCGATCTGGGAATAGTCCTGCCTGAACTTGCTGTCGTCCGAGGTGATGTAGCCGATCTCTGCTCCGTTGTCGATGAGGAGGGAGCCGCGTCCCGAGAGCTCCACCTCGAGCCGGTCGAACACCTGGTAGGCATAGACAATGTGGAGCTTGTTGAGACGCTTGAGCCACAGCGACGCGGCATCGCTCATGGAGAAGAAGTCGCTGATGATGTGCACGACGCTGCCTGGCCTGATGCTGCGGCAGAGGTAGCGGAGGGATGACTCGAGGGTCACCCTGGTCCTGGCGCGGCGGAGGCCGGTCTCGTAGCAGCGGTGCATCATGTTCAGGATCCGGAGAATATCCTTCCTGGTGCCGCAGGGCGGAAGGCTCTCGAGCTCGTCCGGCATGATGATGTGGCAGCCGACCTTGTCCTTCGCGGCGAAGGCGGTCCAGGCGGCTGACGCGGCAATGAGCGTGGCGGCCCTTGCCTTGAGCTGCCCGCGGGACGCGAAGTACATGGCGGGCGAGAGATCAAGCAGGATGTACTCGCACCTGTCTCGCTCCTCGCGGAACAGCTTGGTATGGGGCTTTCCGGTCTTGGCGGTTATGCGCCAGTCGATATGGCGCACGTCGTCGCCCGGAAGGTAGGGACGCACCTCGGAGAACTCCATGCCCTTTCCCTTTGACGAGGACATGTGGAACCCGAAATGCTGGTTCCTGGTGCGCGACGCGGGGAGCAGGACGCCCGTGACAGGCGCCCTCATCAGCTCCTCGATCGACAGCTCGATTCTCTTCATGATACCGCTACGAGCTTGAGGATCTTCTCGATTACGTCGGTCGGGGTGACGTTGTCAGCCTCTGCCTCCATGCTGAGCACCAGGCGGTGGCGGAGGACAGGATATGCGCAGATCTGGATGTCATCCGGCGTGACGTAGTTCCTGCTCGAGAGCCAGGCCCTGGCCTTCGCGCAGCGCGCGAGGGCTATGGAGGCCCTGGAGCTCACGCCGTAGCTGAGCCACCTGCCGAGATCGGAGTCGTAGACCTGGGGGTTTCTGGTTGTCATGACGATGCTGACGATGTACTGCTCGAGGCTGTCGCTGATCTCTATCCTGCTGACCTCGTTCCTTGCGCTGAAGAGCTCGCTCTGGGTGAGGCGCGGCGCATCAATGTTGACCTGACCGACGGCCTCGTCTCTGTTGAGCCTCAGGATCTCGAGCTCGCTCTGGGCATCAGGGTAGTCGATCTTGATGTGGAGCATGAACCTGTCGAGCTGCGCCTCGGGGAGCGGGTAGGTTCCCTCCTGCTCGATGGGGTTCTGGGTGGCCATAACGAGGAAGAGATCCGGCAGGCGGTAGGTCTTGCGGCCGATGGTGATCTGGTGCTCGGCCATGGCCTCGAGAAGCGCGCTCTGCACCTTCGCGGGGGCACGGTTGATCTCGTCAGCGAGCAGCAGGTGATGGAAAATCGGGCCGGGCTGGAAGACGAACGAGCCGTCCTCCGGATGATAGATATCAGTTCCGGTGATGTCGGCAGGGAGAAGATCAGGCGTGAACTGCACGCGGTGGAAGGATCCCTCCACGCATTTCGCGAGCTCCTTGATGGCACGGGTCTTGGCGAGTCCGGGAGGTCCCTCGACGATTATATGGCCGTCCGCCAGAAGCGCGAGCATAAGCCCGTCGACCAGATCGGGCTGGCCGATAACTCTCTTAGCCAGGAACTGCCTGACCTCCTGAACCTTTTCTCTGTTCATCTCGTATCCGGAAAATTTTCATCAGAACGGCATCCCTGATGCCTCTGAATGATATTTCAGTTAAAAAACACCGGCGCCGCGGCTGAGGCTTCCCGGTTCCAGCTCCGCTCTGTCCCCGTTCCGGCCTTTCGCCTGTGCCGGCAGAGGGACGTCGGACTTTGGTGGTATTAAAATGCGGCCTATTATATGCGTATTTTCGCAATTAGTGAAATATTGACCGGCCGCGGGGCTCAGATTTTCTGACTGATGTCTTATTTCCGGGGCTGTTTCAAGCGCAGCCCGGGTGCCCATGATGCGCAGTGTTTTGTCCGCGTTTTGAAGATGTTCAAAAATTTAAGACCGGCTTTTTGGTAAAATATACAGACAGTCCGGAGCTGTCCCAGAGCCTGATCTGCCGGTGCGGAAGAGCGGCGGAGGCAGCTGTGGTGTCCCGCCGTCCGTCTGCATGAAACCGCGTGACGGCTGGGACAGCACAGGGATTTTTACAGTGCCGCGCCGGAGATTTTCCCCGCGGGGTATTTCCCGTACTTTTTTTGAGGTGTGCCGCAGGCAGAGTGCCGGTATTCTGCCATGCAGGCCGTGCGGCCTCTTCCCCCCGGAACCCGGTCAGGATGCCTGACCGGCTTGTTCGGCCGGACCTTTTGTCCGGCCGGTGAAATTTTGTCTGAGAAGGAGACACAGATGCTGGTAATAATGAGGCACGGTGAGGCCCAGGCTACGCCCGGGAGCAGCGGAGACCGTGCTCTGATTGCAGCAGGAAGGGCTGAGGCCAGGGAGAAGTTCGCGAAGATGTTCACGAACAACCCGGTCTTCGATCATGTTTACTGCAGCACCAAGCTGAGAGCAAGAGAGACTCTTGACGAGACTTTCCATTCGATGAAGCACGGGAAGATCATCTACACTGAGATGCTGAAGCCTTCCGGGGATCCGGTCAAGGTTGCTGACGAGCTCCGGGATCTTACCGGCAACACTCTTGTTGTAAGCCACCTTCCGCTTGTCGAGCTGCTGGTCGACGAGCTCTGCGGGGCCGGATCCTGCAAGGGCTTCGGCTATTCCGACATATATGTCCTGAAGAAAGGCGAGGACGGCTCGTTCTCCGTAGAAAGATCCTCCCTGGATTGACATCCGCTCTGCCTCCGGCAGAATCCAAGAAGCCGCGTGCGGGCACAGCCTGATGCGCGGTATATTCACCTGTCCCCGGCCTCCGGCCGAATTGTTCCTCACTGCATCAGTTCAGGTGTGCCTGCATGGCGGGTGCGCTTCCGTTATCATTCCTTCTCAATGGCGGTAAATTTCGGCTGCAGGCAGCGGAGGTGATTTCCATGACAGTAAGCGAGGCCATCGTAAAGCTTCTTCTCACAGGAGGCGGGACCCCTCATGATGACGAGCATTTCATGAAGGTCTGGGGCTATGCGCATGCCATCGGCATGAGCGAGGGGCTCACGGAGAGTGAGCAGCTTGCCCTTGAGTACGCTGCGGTCGTGCATGATATTGCCTGCCCGTCGCTCCGGAAAGAGACCGGAAAATGCGATGCGAGAATGCAGGAGGAGAGGGGCGGGGCAATGGCTCGGGAGTTTTTCCGCGGAAGCGGGCTTCCTCCCGATCTCACTGACCGCATCGTCTTCCTTGTCTCGCACCACCACACCTATGAGGGAGTGGAAGGGCAGGACTGGAGGATCCTCATCGAGGCTGACTGCATCGCAAATGCCGTCGAGCAGAGCCTGCCGCTTTCATCAGTCTCGGAGATGTACGTGAGGCATTTCAGGACGGGGACCGGCAGGGCGGTCATGAGGGCAGTATTCCCCGGGCTCGGCGAAGGAGAGCCTGACTCCGGACAGCAGGGGCTATTTGCTCCTATTTTGCCTTAGAGCAATAAAGCTGTTTGAGATCTTTTAAATAAATGAGAAAATAGCGGCGTTTCGTTACTGTTTACAGCTGGTTCTATTGCAGGCTCCTGATCGGCCGTCAGGTACCCTGACGGTTCCGGAGCCGGGTGGACGGGCTAACTGACCGTTCACCTGACATGAAAACCCTCGCAATCAGCCGTTACTGCATATTGGCCGTAAACAGCTGCGGTGTTATGTCCTGAAGGAACTGCAGAAGCTCCTGCACGTTTCTTCCCTAGTGAGGTTTTCTTACAAAATGTCAAACGTCGACGCCAGCTCGAACGGGGTAATGCGTTCGCTTTCCGCGAACTTCCTCGGCTCGGCTCCTGTGTGGTACAAATTCACCACTCTGCTCTTCCTCGTAATCAATCCGCTGATTTTCTTCTCGGCATCCATCTTCGGAGGCTCCGCCGAGGCAGTCTACTGGGCTCACTTCACGGCCGGATGGGCGCTCATCATAGAGTTCATCTTCACCCTGGCCATGGCGCTCAAGTGCTACCCCCTGCAGCCGGGCGGACTGATTACCATCGAGGCCCTCTTCATCGGAATGACGTCGACTGAGGAGGTTTACAAGGAAATCCTCGGCAACGTGGACGTCCTTCTCCTCCTGATGTTCATGGTTGCGGCAATCTACTTCGTAAGAAGCCTGCTGCTCTACTCCTTCTCCAAGATCCTCTGCTCCGTCAGGAACAAGATCGCGCTCTCGCTCATCTTCTGCGGCGGCGCTGCGTTCCTCTCCGCCTTCCTTGACGCGCTCACCGTCCTCGCGGTAATCATCTCCATCGCGATGGGCTTCTATACGATTTACAACAAGGTCGTATCGTCAACAAGCGCGGCTCCGGAGAGCGAGGCAGCCAAGCAGCAGCGCAATGACCTCCACCAGTTCAGGGCGTTCCTCCGCTCCCTCATGATGCATGCCGCAATCGGCACCGCGCTCGGCGGAATCAGCACCCTCGTTGGCGAGCCGCAGAACCTCATAATCGGCAAGCATGCCGGCTGGGAGTTCGGTGAGTTCTTCTTCAGAATGCTCCCCGTATCCCTTCCTGTGCTGGTTTTCGGACTCATCACCTGTGTCCTCGTCGAGCATTTCAAGATTTTCGGCTACGGCGAGAAGCTCCCCGAGTCTGTGTTCAAGATCCTCAAGGACTATAACGATCAGACCAACTCCCAGATGACCACCAAGGACAAGGCAAAGCTCATCATCATGGGCATCGCCTGCGTCTGGCTGGTTCTCGCCCTGGCGCTCCATCTCGCTGTTCCCGGCATGATCGGTCTTTCCGTAATCATCCTGGTAAGCTCCTTCTGCGGAGTCACCAGCGAGGGCGAGATCGGCAAGGCCTTCACCGAGAACATGCCGTTTGTCTGCGTAATCTGCGTGTTCTTCGCCATCATTGCAGTAATCAGCTCGAATGACCTCTTCGGACCTGTGGCATCGCTTATCTTCAGCATGAGCGACGAGACCCACCAGCTCTCTGTTCTCTTCTTCGCGAACGGACTTCTTTCCGCTGTGAGCGACAACGTGTTCGTCGGCACTCTCTTCATGACCCAGTGCCTGACTGCATACGCGACCGACGTCATCTCCCTTGACCAGTTCGAGCACATGGCGATTGCCGTCAACGCCGGAACCAACATCCCGTCAATCATCACCCCGAACGGCCAGTCTGCGTTCCTCTTCCTCCTGACCTCAGCGCTTGCCCCGCTCATCAGGCTTTCCTACCTCAGGATGATGAAGATGGCTCTTCCGTATGCGCTTGTTCTCGTTATCGCGAGCTATGTCAGCACGGTATACATCATGCCCAGGTTCGACGTTGACCTCGTAAAGTGGGGGCTTGTAACCGACCATGAGGTTCTGGGCATCGAGCAGCACAGGGCTGAGATCAAGGCACGCCAGGCCGAGGAGAGCAAGCTCGGCGTAAGCGATGAGGGCACCGCTCCCGCTGCAAAGGCAGCGGAGGATGAGGCTCCTGCCGCAGAGGCCAAATAGCCACAGGGCTTTGCATTAAGACCCAGTCAGTACTAAGGCCGCGTCCCTGACGCGGCCTTTTTCGCATCTGATAATGACTGCGCACCTGGCCAGGCCGGCTGGGGATGTTTCCTCCAAAAAATTTCCGGAGGGCATTCAGGGGCGATTTAAATTTGATTATTACGAGCTTATTCACGATCATGAAAGCGCAGTGTTGTATCTTCCTCTTTTATGCTGCAGAATTACACTGATGCACGGTGCATAGGACTTTTTGGCATTGCCGGGGACTTTCGCCATGAGAATATTCAAGAAATATATCCCTCTTCAGGTAGCTAAGTACGTCAAGACCTTCTTCAGGGGAAGGCTCTATATCAGCGGGAAGGGCGGCTTCATGTTCGACAGCGGCAGGCTGGTTGCAGCCCCGTCGTCTGATGCATGCCACCAGTCAGTCGTAAACGAGGTGAACGGCAAGATTTCCGAGCTGTCCGCCGGCGGCGCGATGTTCTGACACATTTCCCCCTCTGTCCGGCAGCGGTTGCCTGCCGGTTTGCTGGCAGCCCCTTCTGCGGCTCCGCCGGCTCTCCTGTTCTGTTCGTTTCTTTTCTTTCTTTCTTTCTTTCTTTCCTTCCTTTTCACGGTCTCAGCCTGCCGCTTCTGCTGGTATAATCATCCGGGTTATTCTTATGCGAGGTGGCTGGATGTCCATAGATTTCGAAAAGGTGAAGGCAGGCATAGAGTCCATGAGGACCGCGCTTGATCTCGAGCGCTATGTCATGAAGACCTACGATTCATCTGACATTTTTTACGGGCACGGCTCGCCTGATCCCCTCGGCGAGGCGGAGCTGACCGTTGCCCATGTCATGGGACTACAGCTTTCGGATCTCGGCCATTTTGCGGGAGCCCTCAGCACTCCGGAGGAGCGCGCTGAGATTGCGGAGCTTGTGCGGAGGAGAATCGAGGAGAGGATCCCGCTTGCCTACCTCACCAATACCGGCTGGTTCTGCGGCTTTCCCTTCTATGTTGACAGGAGGGTCATCGTGCCGAGATCCCCGATCGGTGAGCTTATAGAGAGCGGTTTTGAGGGGATCCTTCCGCACGATCCGGAGAATGTGCTTGACCTCTGCACCGGCTCGGGCTGCATCGCGATTGCGACGGCACTCCGCTACGGGCAGCAGGTGAATGTCGACGCTGCTGACATCTCGGCGGAGGCCCTTGAGGTCTGCGGGATCAACATCGGCCGCTTCGGCTGCGAGGAGTCGGTTTTCCCGATCCTCTCCGATCTCTATGAGAACATCGATCCCTCGGTCAGATACGATCTTATTGTCTCCAATCCTCCTTATGTGGACGCCGAGGATCTCGGCGACATGCCGAAGGAATATTCCTACGAGCCAGGGATAGCCCTTGGCTCGGGTGAGGACGGACTCGACATCACGAGGCGCATCATCCGTGAGGCTCCGGAGCATCTCGCGGATGACGGCGTGCTGCTGATTGAGGTCGGCAATTCCGTTTACAACCTGATGGACCAGTATGACTGGGATTTCCATCTCGCGGAGCTTAAGAAGGGCGGCAGCGGCGTGTTCTATATGACCAGGGACGAGGCAGCTGAGTTCAGGGACAGGTTCCTTGCCTGATCCTGCCGTCGCGGCGCGCTGAGACAGGACGCGCCTCTTTATTCATGTTCAGGGGGAGCCTTCTCCCTCTGCTCTTTTGTGGGAGTATCTTTATGGCTGGCAACTCATTCGGCGAGCTTTTCCGCGTAACAACCTTCGGTGAGAGCCACGGAGCGGCTCTGGGAGCTGTCATCGACGGCTGCCCGGCAGGGCTCCCTCTTTCAGAGGAAGACATTCAGCCGGATCTCGACCGGCGCCGTCCGGGATCCTCAAGGTTCGCGACGCCGAGGCGCGAGCCGGATCAGGTGAGGATCCTCTCCGGAGTCTTCGAGGGGGTCACGACAGGCACTCCCATAGGGCTCCTTATCGAGAACACCAACCAGCGCTCCGGCGACTACTCCGACATCATGGACAAGTTCCGCCCCGGGCACGCTGACTATACCTATTTCCTCAAGTTCGGCGTACGCGACTACCGGGGCGGCGGCAGGGCGTCGGCCCGCGAGACTGCCATGCGGGTCGCTGCGGGAGCCATTGCAAAGAAGTACCTGAAGCTTCATTTCGGCACGGACATTCATGCGGGGCTGTACCAGATCGGGCAGGTGAAGGCAGAGACCATCGACTTCTCCGAGGTGAGGAACAACGAGTTCAACTTCCTTGACGCCTCGAAGGTCAGCGAGGCAGAGGAGCTCATAAGGGAGCTCAGGAAGGAGGGCGACTCAATAGGCGCCGGGCTTCTTGTCGAGGCATCAGGCGTTCCCGCCGGGCTCGGCGAGCCGGTGTTCGGCAGGCTTGACGCGGATCTCGCCTCGGCCCTCATGGGCATAAACGCAGTGAAGGGCGTCGAGATCGGAGACGGCTTCGGGGTAATCACGGAGAAGGGCTCGGAGCACCGCGATCTGATGTATGCGGACGGATTCAGGACCAACCGCGCGGGCGGCATCCTCGGCGGAATCAGCACCGGGCAGAACATTGTAGCAAGAATCGCCCTGAAGCCGACCTCGAGCATCATGATCCCGGGAGCCACCGTGACCAAAGACGGGAAGGAGACTGAGATCGTGACCCGCGGCAGGCATGATCCCTGCGTCGGCATAAGGGCAGTCCCCATTGCCGAGGCCATGGTCGCCCTGGTGCTGATGGATCATTTCATGAGGAACATGGCCCAGAACTACGCCGTTGCAAGGAACCCGGCGGCAAATCCCGGGGAATAGCCTTCCCTGAGGCCGCTGCAGCAGCTGACAGCAGCGGCCTTCCGGGGCTATAGCCTCCGGTAATACCTCACCATAGATATATATCATTTGCCATCCGGCAAATTCAGCCTAAAATCAGCCGTACCACCATTTTGGCGTCTTTCCGTAGTTATGCGCAGGCACTGCGCGGGGGCTTCCGATGCTTAAGAAGATTTTCCTGGCTGTTTCCGCAGTTATTGCGGCAGGCGTCATTTATCTCGCGCTTGCCACAGAGGTTTTTGACATGACATCATTTCCTGTCTACACGAAGTCTGACCACTATGATCCGGAGACCGGCCGCTTTTACGACGCGGTTCCCATGAGAAGCCCCGGCGGCACAGCTGGAAAGCTCCTCCGGATGGTGTTTGACGAGAAGGCCTTTCACCCGGAGAAGCCTCTTCCTTCCGTCAGGCCTGATTTTGCGTCATTCCTCGCCGGAAAGGACTCTTTCCGCTATATGTGGCTCGGACATTCCACAGTGCTCATGAACCTTGCGGGGACATTCCTCATGACCGATCCGGTCTTCTCGGACTGCGTCTCGCCGATCCCGGTCATGATGCACCGCTTCCAGAAGCCGGCAGCATCAATGGAGGAGATCCCGCTTCCGGACGCCATCCTCATCTCGCACGATCACTATGATCATCTTGACAGGAAGGCAGCCATGTATTTTGCCGGAAGGGGAGTGAAATTCGTAACTCCGCTCGGGGTCGGCGAGAGGCTCCGGAAATGGGGCGTGCCTGCAATGTCACGGTGACTCTGGTTCCGGCGAGGCATGCGTCAGGACGCGGGCTCTTTGATGCCGACCGCACGCTCTGGACCGGCTATGTGGCCGAGAGCGGCGGCAGGGCGGTCTACTACTCCGGCGACACCTCGTGGGGAGATCACCTTGAGGGTATTGCGAAGAAATTCAGCGCAGTGAAGTTTGACGCAGCGTTCATCGAGAACGGGCAGTATGACGAGAGCTGGCCGGACTACCATATGTTCCCGGAGGAAACGGCAAAGGCCGCCTCGTTTTTTGCTCCCGCGAGGTTCATTCCTATTCACTGGGGCGCATATCCCCTTGCCGTGCACACCTGGAACGACTCTGTGAAGAGAAGCGTCAGCGCTGCGGAAAAGATCGGCGTGAAGCCCCTGGTGCCGAAAATCGGGGAGATTTTCGACTCCTCGGCAGGGCTTGACAGGTGGTACGAGTAAACCGCGGCCAGAATTTGCATCAGGCTGGAAGCACGGCATGATCTGACGCCGTCATGCCGCGGCTGTTGCCGTGGCAGGCCAGAATGGCCGGGAGCGGACAGTCCGGCTATGCTCCGGCGGAATCATGAATACCGTCTCAGATCTGAATGTGATGCTGCTGATGACTATTATTTCGGAAATGGCCCGGTCATTTAAAAAAGGTGGGACCTTCACAAGCGCATCCTGTACTCGGCATATCAGGGTGGACTGCTTCCTTCCGGACCTGATCCCCTGCCCTGACAGCCGATACTGGAGAACCTGCAAAGGCCCCATGACTGAAAACAGGAGCAATTCTAATACTCCGTCAGGATTTTCGCAATGACTTTTTTGATTCTGTCCGGTATTTAGCTGCTTTGTGTGATCTGTGTTTGAAAATCCGGCAGCTCACTGGGCTGAAACAAAAACACCGCCACATGGGCGGTGCCGCTGATTATTCCGGGAGTGATACAGGCTACTGCACGCTGCCCCTGATGAGCTTCTCGAGCTGGTACATCGAGGTAGGAGCTCCGCGGATTACGCGTCCGTTGATGATGTAGGCGGGCGTTCCGCTCAGGCCCATGTTGCGGGCGAGGCGCTCGTTGTCCGCAATCTTCTTCTCCACGTAGTCGCTGTCTGCCTCGGCCTTGACCTTGGCGAGATCCATGCCGAGCTTTGTTACCAGATCATCAACTTCCTTGGTGTTCTTGATCTTGTCTGCCCTGGTCATGAGATCGTTATGATATATGACGTACTTGTTGGGGTAGAGGTGCTGGATGGCCATGGCGATGCGGGCAGCGTAGACCGACTCGTCGGAGAGGATCGGGAACTCCTTGTAGATGTAGTGGACATCGCTCGGGTGTTTCTTGAGGTACTGCAGAATGAGCAGCTTGGTCTTCTTGCAGTAGCCGCAGTCGTAGTCAAAGAACTCGACGATTACGGTCTTTGCCTTGTCGGCCGGGGCACCTGAGGTGCCGTCCCTCTGGTCATTGAAGATGGCATCGTACTGGGACTCGATGAGCTTCCTGTCGGCGCGCGCCTGGTACTCGCCCTGGTCGGCCTTCAGCTTCTGGGTTACCTCAAGTATGATTTCCGGATGTTCAAGCAGGTAATCGTGGACTATTGTCTCGATCTCCTCCTTGGAAAATCCTGCGGGGCGCAGTATGCCGGTTCCTGTAGCTTCTTCAGCTGATACAGAAGGAGCCAGGGAGGCGAGCATGATTCCGGCCGCTGCCGAAAGAACGGTTTTTGAAAGTCTATTCATCTTGACCTCTTGGTTTCCGGCCTTTTCAATGGCCTGGATCAAACTCGCCCATTTTAGCAGAAAGTAAGCCCGCTGAGCCATAATGGCAGAACTGAATGCTGTCCCGCCGGCGGCGCTTCCCGGGCATGAAGGACAGACATATCAGCAGATCCGCGCCAATACTTGATATGAATGTAATATTCCGGTAAAATCCCCGCGTCCTTTCAACGGTCGCATTGAAAGGGCTAATGCGGCGTCAGTGACGCCCGTTCCTGAATCGGATGAAGCAAACAGGCCCCGGAAGGGGATTTTTTAATTTTTTTTGTGAGTTTTAAGATGGCTTATACTTTTGATGCAGAAATTCGCACAGACCTTGGGAAAGGTGCGAGCCGCCGCCAGCGTCGTGAGAACAAGGTTCCTGCCGTTGTATACGGCGGCGGGAAGGATGCTGTCAGCATCTCTCTCGATCATGACAAGATTTTCATTGCACAGCAGTTCGATGCTTTCTACAAGGAACCCGTAACCCTGAACATCAAGAACGGTGATCAGACCGAGACCGTCCAGACCAAGGTTGTCGCTATCCAGCGTCATCCTGTCAACGGAAAGGTTGTCCACCTGGACTTCCTCAGGGCCTGATTTAATTCAGCGCGCTGAGCCGGTCTGATCCGGCACACAGAATTCGTAAGGGGCGTCCGTGCGGGCGCCCTTTTTTTGCCCCGACCCTGGAGTTTTTTCTCCTTACAATTGCTCACTTCCTGCCCTCCCTGTTTTTCGATGCTGTATCCAGCTGTCATTTACTACATCTGCAGGCATACCGCATAATTTCTCTGAAACTGTATTATCTGCGGAAAATTTTTTACATATGCTGTTTGACAGCTGTCTTCAGCCTTTTAAAAACTGTGACATTTTGCGTTGGCTCAATTCTATGCTATGATGCCCTCAGTTGGTTAAAAATGTGATGTACTTAACAAAAATATTGCAGTAAGAAAAAATAACTATAAAAATCCGGGGGTATTCTGATTCTGACTCGAAATGAAGTCGGCAGATCTCGGGGTGTGCTCTGAAAATTCACGCTGCCTCAGCATGTCCTGAATAAATAAAAGACAGACCTGCGTCTTTTAAAGGAGTACAAAATGCGAAACCATTCGAATTTCCTGCAGAAAGGCTTTTCGTTAATCGAAGTGGCCCTGCTGGTCGCAGCCATAGGCGTTATCCCTCTTTCCGCTGCGCCCAAATACTTTGATCTTATGTCAGGCGCCAACGCATCGCTCGTAAGGGGCCTGTCAGGAACCATCGCGGTAACCGCGCAGATGATCTACACAAAAAGGAAGCTCCATCCGGGCGATGAGTATGTCTGCGTAAGCCCGGCCTGCGGCTCCGAGCCGGTTCCCGATTCTGATGCTGCGGCAGCTGTAAGCCCCGAGGGGTTCATCAGGGTGACTGACATGGGCTACCCCGTGTCCTCCGTAAGCGGTGACTCGTTCCGTCTTTCTGTCGCCGGCGCGGTTGATCTGAGCAGAAGGAACGAGTCAGGGCATGCAATTCTCCCCGACAGCGCCTCAGGGGATGAGTCCTGGTGGATTGTCAGGGCAACGGAGGACAGCGCGCTGGTCTTCATACCGAAGACCGCTCCGGAGAAAGCCCGCAGCGCGGACTTCCTGACCGCCGCCGAAAGGGACCGGTGCGGGGTTTACTACAGGGCCGCAGACGGTGACTACACCCCCCAGATCCTGGTATCGACCGGAGGATGCTGACGGGCTGCCCGTATCCTCATGTGTCATACAGATGACTGAAAGGCTCCTCCCGGAAGAGAGGAGCCTTTTTACGGTCCCGGCCTTGCGGAGGTGCCGGGATGCAGCTCTTCTGCCGGAAATTTCTTCCCAAGAACAATAAAAAGTGTGATTTTAACCGCCTACAGTCTATAATACCTCCATGTTTCAGCCGGATCCCGGCTTATTCTCCACATTCATGCGCTTCCGGAGGTTTCCATGGTACCGTTTGGCAGGGTAAGACCTCTTCCGATTGTCTCGGTGGACGAGAAGGGCTGCTTTCTCCGCTATGATGAGGAGTCAGGTGCCAGCGCCTTCATCCCGCGCTCGCAGATGCCCGAGGGGGCCGGAGTCGGCTCCTTCGTCAATGCGCTGGTATACCTTGACGACGGCCGCGTGACCCTGACCGCTAAGCGCCCGAGAGTAGAGGCGGGCGGCCTCGCCGCGCTTGAGGTGAAGGGAGCCGGCAGGTTCGGATATTTTCTCGACAACGGCATCCCCAAGGAGCTTTTCCTTCCTTTCTCCGACAGCGTCTCGGAGCATGAGATCGGGGACACCGTGCTGGTCTACTGCAGGCTTGACCATGAGAACCGCATGTGCGCCACGGAATACTTCGAGAAGTTCTTCAGGACGAAGGCCCCGGCATCATTCCATGAGGGGGACAGGGTCAGGCTTTTCCCGTACGCGAGGACAAGGCTCGGGGTCAAGTGCGTGGCGGATCTCAGATTCACGGCGCTCATGCACTCGGGATCCGTTCCCGAGGGGCTCAGGCCCGGAAAGAAGCTCTGGGGCATCATCAGCAGGATAAGGGCAGACGGGCTCACGGATGTCATACCGGCAGCGTCAGGTCCTGCCCGCGATGAAGCGCAGCCTCTGCAGGGCGGCAGCCCGGAGGGGGCGGACAGGGCGTCCCGTTCGAAAGACAGCCGCGGAGTTCATGAGGTGTCCCGCTTCGGCGCCGGAAGCCCTGACGCGGAGGCCGTAATGGAGGTCCTCCGCGTGCACGGAGGGAGTCTCAGCGTCGGTGACGGCGCCTCCCCCGCGGAAATTGAGAAAACCTACCATATGAGCAAGGGCAGGTTCAAGAAAGCCGCCGGAGGTCTTCTCAAGGCCGGCCTGATAGAGCTTTCCAAGACCTCAGTAAGGATTGCCGGCGGCGGGGAATGAGTCTGGGATTCAAAGTTGACCGGTACAGCGTGTCATACTGCCTGCTGGTGCTTCTCACCGGCATAGCGGTATCCCTTCTTACGCCCGTGCTGTCCCTGTTTCTCTCGGATGAGCTCGGCGTGTCATCCTTCAAGGTGGGCGTCTACTTCACCTGCTACGCCTGCGCCGGCATCCTCGTGAGCCAAATCCTGGCCGTCATCTCGGACAGGACCGGAAACCGCAGGATCATAGTCCTGATCTCGGCTCTCATGGGTTTTTTCGCCATGATCCTGTATTCGGTGTCGAACAGCTACGAGATCATCGCGACGCTCGGCGTCTTCATGCTGAGCTTCATCACCTCCATAACCCCGCAGCTTTTTGCCGCGGGGCGCGAGTTCTGCGCGAGGACCGGGCGCGAGCCGGTGATGTTCCTCCAGATAATGAGAATACAGTTCTCGCTCGCCTGGGTCATGGGGCCGCCGCTCGCCTTTGCCTTCATGGGATACTTCGGCTTCAGGAAGCTCTTCCTGCTCTCATCGGCCGTCTATTTCATAACATTCGCGGCGGCGTTTTTCCTGCTGCCGAAGGGCGACTCCAGGGATCGATCCTCCATAAAGGGAGAGAAGGACAGGGTATTCGAGAAGAACGTCATGCTGCTCTTCATCGCCTGCACGCTGATGTGGACCTCGAACACCATGTACCTCATTGCCATGCCGCAGTATGTAACCCACATCCTCAGATACAGCTCGGAGCTCTCAGGCTTCATGATGGGAACGGCCGCCTTCCTCGAGATGCCTGTGATGCTCGTAACCGGAAAGTTCGCGAGAAAGCTCGGGATCAGGACATTCATGATTCTCGCGGCGTCCGGCGGGGTGCTGTTCTATGTGACGATGCTCTTCGTCACGAGCCCCTTCCTCCTTCTTGCGGCCCAGTTCTTCAATGCCGTGTATATCGGCATCCTCGCCGGGATCGGCATGGTGTATTTCCAGGAGCTTCTCCCTTCCGTCCCGGGCGAGGCAACCACTCTTTTCTCGAATTCCACCGCAGTCGGCGGGATGGCCGCAGGCGTCACGGCCGGGTCCATTGCGGCGCTTTACGGTTTTGATTATGTCTTCACGGCGGATCTGCTGCTTGCCGCCGCAGCCTTCGTGATGCTGTTCTTTGTCAGAAAGGTGTGATTAATGAAAGAGATGCTGGTTGACTATCTGGGCTTCCTGCTCGAGGCCGTTACCGTCCTCGCCGTGTTCATCATTGCCGTAGGCTTTGTTTTCGCAAAGGGCGTTTCCTCCGCAGGCGGGAGCGGCAGCGATGAGGAGGACGCATGCCGGGTCGTCATCAGGAACGAGAGCGAGAGCTACCGGAAGGCGGCGGAAAGCCTGAGGCGTAGCATGCTCGATGAGGAGTCGGGAAAGTGCCTTGACGATTTCCTGGAGAAAAGGGACAAGGCCGCTGCGGAGAGGAAGTCCGGGGAGACTAAAAAGCTGAAGGAGGCCCTTAAGGCCCTTTCGGAGAAGGAGTCCGCGAAAAATGAGAAGAAGCCGCTCCCGGAAAATGATGCCGCGGAGGATAAGGACAGCGCTGCAGCGGCCGGTGATTCCGTGAAGGAGCAGGACCAGGCTGTTCCTGAGAAGGATGGCGCAGAGGAGCAGGCTGCTCGGAGTGACAGCGCTGACGATACCGATGAGCTCAGCAGGATCCTTGACTCCGCAGAGAAGAAGCCGAGGCTCTTCATTCTGGATTTCAGGGGCGACGTGATGGCATCGGATGTCCGTGACCTGAGGCGCCTCGTCTCGTCGGTGCTTGCCGTCGGAAGGAATGGCGACGAGGTGGTGCTCCGTCTTGAGTCGCCGGGCGGCTCTGTCCCGCATTACGGCCTTGCCGCATCCGAGCTCATGCGCATCAGGCGCTCGGGGATGAAGTTCACGGTCTGCGTTGACCGTGTCGCGGCGAGCGGAGGCTACATGATGGCCTGCACCTCTGAGCATATTGTCGCGGCTCCGTTCGCGATTGTCGGATCAATCGGCGTCGTTGCCGAGTTCCCGAACTTCCACCGCCTTCTCGACAAGCTCCTCGTCGACTACGAGCAGGAGACCGCAGGCGAGTACAAGAGGACTCTTTCGATGTTTGGAGACAATTCTGATCCGGCGGCGAGGAAGAAGTTCGAGGAGCAGCTCTCCGACATTCACGCGTATTTCAAGAAGTTCGTGAAGTCCAACAGGCCGGCCATCGACATTGACAGCGTGGCGACCGGTGAGTTCTGGTTCGGCGAGGAGGCGCTTGAGCGCCATCTCATCGATGAGATCATGACCTCTGACGACTATGTCATCAGCAGGATGAAGACGCACAGCGTCTGGCGGCTCCGTGCAGTCAGGAAGAAGAAGTTCGGAGGCATTCTCGATCGTTTCATGCACAGCAGGGCAGGCGGCTCAATCCGGGGAATGCTCCGGCATCTGCCGGTGTCCAGGCTCCGTTCCTGAGGCTTTTCCCTGAGGGGGATTGATTTTTAAAAAAATTCAGTTCTATTATATAAGTGCGGCGTCCTTCGCCGGATGCCGGAAGAACAGCAGAAAAATAAAAAAGAAAAGGGCGCAGGAAGCCCCGGGAGCACGCAACATGAGCAGATCGCTCGTCATCGTAGAGTCGCCTTCCAAGGCCAAGACCATCAACCGCTACCTCGGAAGCGAGTACGAGGTGATGGCCAGTGTCGGACATATCCGCGATCTTCCCCAGGCCGGCTCGGCAGAAAGGGAAAAGACGAAGCGCATGACGCCCGCGGAGCTCAGGAAGCTCTCCCCGGAGGAGAAGGCGAGGCTCAGGGAGGAGCGTGAGCACGGCAACCTGGTGCGGCGCATGGGAATCGATCCTGACAACGGCTGGAAGGCCGACTACCGCATTCTGCCCGGCAAGGAGAAGGTTGTAAGGGAGCTCAAGGCCGCCGCGGCGAAAAGCGATGCCGTATATCTCGCGACCGATTTGGATCGCGAGGGAGAGGCAATCGCCTGGCACCTCCGCGAGGTGCTCGGCGGCGATCCGTCACGCTACAGACGCGTGGTGTTCAACGAGATAACCCAGAGCGCCATCAACCGTGCCTTCGCCGAGCCGGGCGAGCTGGACATGAACAAGGTGAATGCCCAGCAGTCAAGGCGCTTCCTTGACCGCGTCGTCGGCTACATGGTCTCCCCGCTCCTCTGGAAGAAGGTCGGGCGCGGCCTCTCCGCGGGACGTGTCCAGTCGGTTGCGGTCGAGCTCATCGTCGAGCGCGAGCGTGAGATAGGCGCGTTCGTTCCCGAGGAGTACTGGGAGATTACCGCGCTGGGCAGCGCGGAGTCCGGCGGGAGCGTGCCCCTTAAGCTTGCCATGAAGAACGGCAGGACCGTGAAGCTCGGCAGCAGGGCCGAGGCTGAGGCAGCCGCAGAAGAGCTCGGAGGACTTCCTTTCACAGTCAGCTCCTTTGCGAAGACCGAGAACAAGCTCCATACCCTTCCTCCTTTTACCACCTCGACGCTGCAGCAGACCGCGAGCGCACGCCTCGGGTTCAGCGTCAAGAAGACGATGTCGGTCGCGCAGAAGCTCTATGAGCACGGCTACATCACCTATATGCGAACTGACTCGGTAAACCTCTCGAAGGAAGCCGTAGCCGCTGTCCGCGAGCTGATCCAGTCAGACTACGGCGGGCGCTACTGCCCTGAGAAGCCCCGCTATTACGCCTCCGGCGAGAATGCCCAGGAGGCGCATGAGGCGATCAGGCCGTCGCATGTCAACGTGAGGCCTGCGGAGTTTGCCGCAAAGGCCGCTGACCGCGATGACGCAAGGCTCTACGAGCTGATCTGGGACAGATTCGTCGCCTGCCAGATGTCAGACGGCCTCGTGGATGTTACCAAGGTTAAGGTCCAGGCAGGGCCGTATGAGCTCCGCGGCCAGGGCAAGGTCATCCGCTTCGACGGATTCTCGAAGGTGTTCAGGCCGGTGATGATGAAGAACGAGTACATCACCATCCCCGAGCTCCATGAGGGCGACAGGCTCACTGCGTCTGACATCGATCCGACCCAGCACTTCACCAATCCTCCTGCGCGCTATACCGAAGGCACCCTGGTCAAGGAGCTCGAGAAGCGTGGCATCGGCCGCCCCTCGACCTACGCGTCGATCATCTCCACCATCCAGAACCGCGGATACGTCAAGGTCGAGAACAGAAGGTTTTTCGCGGAGAAGATGGGCGAGATTGTAACTGACCGCCTCCACGAGAGCTTCAGCAAGCTCATGAGCTATGACTTCACTGCCGAGATGGAGACCTCTCTCGACAAGATCGCAGAGGGGCAGCTTGACTGGAAGAAGAGCCTTGATGATTTCTACGGCGAGTTCACGGACTCTCTGAGGAAGGCCGAGCTTCCTCCTGACGAGGGCGGCATGAAGACCAACCCAAGCGTGACGGTTGAGTCGGTGCGCTGTGAGAAGTGCGGACGACCGATGGCTATCCGCACGGCTGCGACCGGCGTGTTCCTCGGCTGCTCCGGCTACAACGATCCGGATCCGAAGAACCGCTGCCGCATGACTATTGATCTGGTTCCGGTCGAGTCGTCGGCCGCCTCCAAGGACGAGAACTACGAGACTGACGTGCTGCGTGAGAAGAAGCGCTGCCCGAAGTGCGGCACTGCCATGGATGCCTACTACATCGACTCGAAGACCAAGATCTACATCTGCGGCAACAACCCTGACTGCGACGGGACAATAATCGAGCACGGCGAGTTCAAGGTGCCGGGCGGCGCCAGGGACTTCACGATCCCCTGCGACCGCTGCGGAAAGCCGATGGTGATGCTGAAGGGACCGTTCGGCCCGTTCATGAAGTGCGAGGCCTGCGGGAACATCAGAAAGTTCCTCAAGAGCGGCGAGGTAGCGCCTCCGCATGAGGATCCGGTTGATCTTCCGGAGCTCAAGTGCTCGAAGTCCGATGCGCACTTCGTGCTCCGCGACGGCGCAGCCGGAATATTCCTTGCGGCAAGCACCTTCCCGAAGTCCCGTGAGACGAGGCCCCCGAAGGTGAGCGAGCTCAGGCGCTTCCGCGACAGGATCTCCGCGAAGTTCCAGTACCTTGCGGACGCACCCGAGAAGGATCCGGAGGGCAACGAGACCGTTGTCAGGTTCAGGAGAAAGGACAAGACCCAGTATGTAGCATCCGAGAAGGACGGAAAGGCGACCGGCTGGATAGCAGAGTACCTGGACGGCACCTGGACGGCGAGAGTTGACGAGCCCCTTAAGAAGGCCGCGTCAAGAACAGCGAGAAAAGGTACGGCGAGGAAATCCGCATCCTCCTCGAAGAAGGCATCAGCTGCTTCAAAGAAGCGCACTGCAGCTAAGAAGACTGAAAGTGCTGAAAAGCCTGAAAAGCCTGGAAAGGATGGGGAGTGACGATGGACCTGCTGAGAAAAGTTTTCCTGGCGGCAGCGGTGTCTCTGGTGTCCTCCGGCGCCTTCTCCGAGGTGGTGGGCTCCTATAGCAACGGCTGCATCATCGATCCGGCGGTCCTTCCTCTCGAGGGGCGCAATTACCAGGTCACGAGGCCTCAGATTGACCGCAACTACGGCGATCCGACCCTTATCCGCTTTATCGAGACGCTCTCCGCTGAGGCGCAGAGGAAGGGCATCGGATCGGTACAGGTAGGCGATCTCTCGGCGAGCCACGGCGGCCCGATGAGAAACGGACATGCGAGCCACCAGTCCGGACTCGATGTGGATCTCTCCCTGAAGTTCGGGCGCCTGCCGAAAAAGAGCCTCGGCACGACCTCCTTCCTTGACGTTGTGTCAAAGGACGGGAAGAGCGTCAACTCGAACTTCACCTGGAAGCAGCTGGAGTTCATCCGGCTTGCCGCAAGCCACGATGAGGTCGAGCGCATTTTCGTGAGCCCCGCGATCAAGAAGTCCATCTGCGAATACACCGGACAGGGAGAGGACCGCTCGTTCCTCTCGAAAATCAGGCCGTGGTTCGGCCACCGCGGGCACATCCATGTCCGCCTCCGCTGTCCGGAGTCGTCTCCTTTCTGCGAGAAGCAGAAGTCGGTTCCGGAGGGGGACGGCTGCGGCGAGGAGCTGATGAGCTGGTTCGAGCCTCCCAAGAAGACCGACAGGCCGGCAAGGCCTCAGAAAAAGGCCGCGAAGCCGCCTCTTCCGAAGCGGTGCCAGACCTTTTTCGTCAGGTAAAAGCGCCTGACATCATCATTTTATTAATTCCTGTGACGGATTGAGCCGCATATCATTTTCTTTGCTAGCGGCTCCTCATTATTGGATAAGCATAATTCACATGACCTTAATAAGCCTGTATTATGTGCGGGGGTAGTGTGAGCGGCGGCAACATGGAAACACAAAGGTATCTGACATCAAGGGGCTACTGCAGGAAGCTCGGGGCACAGCTGAGCAGCGACGGCTCGGGCACCAACTTTGCGGTATGGTGCCCGAACGGCACGCAGCTCGAGCTGGTGCTGTTCGATTCCATTGATGATCTGAGGCCGTACGTCATTACGCTCGATCCTTACGAGAACCATACCGGCTATTACTGGCATGTTTTTGTAAAGGGAGTGCATGAGGGACAGCTCTACGGCTGGCGTGTCACCAGGGTGAAGAGCCGTGATCCCCGGAATGTCTGGAACCCCGCCAAGGTCCTCCTCGATCCATATTCCTACCGCGTGGTTTTCCCCGAGAGCTACTCAAGGAAGAATATGTGCGTGTCAGGCAGCAACATCCACTGCTGCCCGAAGAGCGTTGTCGTCAACTACGATGACTTCGACTGGCAGGATGACCGGCCGCTCAATGTACCGCTCTCGCGCACCGTAATCTATGAGATGCATGTGAAGGGATTCACGGCAGACTATTCCTGCCGTGACGTGCCGAAGGAGAGGCGCGGGACCTACCTCGGCCTCATTGACAAGATCCCCTACCTGAAGAGCCTCGGCATAACCGCGGTCGAGCTCCTGCCGGTGTTCCAGTTTGACCAGGATCTCGGGTTCGGCAGCCGCACGAACTACTGGGGCTATGATCCGATAGCTTTTTTCGCGCCGCATGAGGGATATTCGTCGGACAAGAGCATCCGCGGGCCCCTTGATGAGTTCCGCACCCTGGTGAGGGAGCTGCACCGGGCCGGCATCGAGGTCTACCTGGATGTCGTCTACAACCACACCGCAGAGGGCGGCGAGGGCGGCCCCGTGATGTGCTTCAAGGGCTTTGACGCCGGCGGGTACTACCTCATGGACAGCCGCGGCAGCTACATGAACTTCTCCGGCTGCGGAAACACCGTGAACGGCAGCAACCCGATGACGAGGAGGCTGATAATCGACAGCCTCATCTTCTGGTCGGAGGTCATGCACGTGGACGGCTTCCGCTTCGACCTGTGCTCGATCCTCTCAAGGAACGAGCACGGCGATCCGGTCAACAATCCGCCGACCCTTCTCCAGATTGACACCGACTACCGCCTTGCGGATCTCAAGATCATCGCCGAGGCCTGGGACGCGGGCGGCCTCTATCAGGTCGGAAGGATCCCGGGGCAGCGCTGGAGGGAGTGGAACGGGCAGTTCAGGGATGTCGTGAGGCGCTTCGTGAAGGGCGATCAGGGCCAGGTCGCAGACTTTTTAAGGCGCTTCACCGGAAGCTCGGACATCTACAACCCGCAGCTGATGGATCCGCAGAAGAGCGTTAACTTCATCACCTGCCATGACGGCTTCACGCTCTGGGATCTCGTCTCCTACAACAGCAAGCACAATGATCTGAACGGCGAGAACAACCGCGACGGATCAAATGACAACTTCAGCTGGAACCACGGCACCGAGGGCCCTACCGACAAGGAGGACATCAACCGGCTGCGTCTCCGCCAGGTCAAGAACTTCATGCTGGTTAACCTGTTCGCGGTCGGCACGCCGATGATCCTGATGGGCGACGAGTTCCTGAGAACGCAGTTCGGCAACAACAACGCCTACTGCCAGGACAACACCATCAGCTATTTTTCCTGGAAGAGCACGCCGTTGCGCGAGGAGATGCTCCGCTTCACGAGGGAGCTGCTGCACTTCAGGAGCGAGTATTTCCACAGGAGCAATTTCGACGGGGATTTCAGGACTCTCGAGGACTTCCTTAACTCGGCATCATTCACCTGGCACGGCGTCAGGTGCTATGACCCTGACATGTCTCCGGTCTCGCATTCCATCGGGCTTGAGTTCTGGAGCGTGAGCGCTAACGCAAGCTTCTACATGTTCTTCAACTTCTTCTGGGAGAAGCTTCAGGTCGAGCTGCCGAGGAACAGGGACAGCAACCTCGCGAAGTGGTACCTCCTTGCCGATACCAGCCGGGAAATGCCCTATGACATTGTCCCGAACCCTGAGCTCTGGGAGGAGGAGGATGACATGTTCATCATGAAACCCAGAAGCTGCGTGATTATGGTCTCGAAGAGGCTGCCGAAGGTCTGGTAGGACCTGTCAGTTCTGCAGGGCGCCGGAGAGGCGCCTTTCTGTTTTTATTCCGTCTTCATCCGGCGGCCTTCCTTTGGATCAGGCTGTAATCCGCCTGAGCATAAGCCTTATCCGGCATCTGAATGCCGTTTCCCCAGGGTGCATAATGCAGCGCGGGAAGGTCAGAATGACATGGATAAAAGGGAAAGATTCTGATGAATTAGAAAATGAATGACGGATAGATGGTGCCCGGGGTCGGGGTCGAACCGACACGGAATCGCTTCCGAGGGATTTTAAATCCCTTGTGTCTACCAATTTCACCACCTGGGCGGCAGTGACTGTTATCTGAGATGGAGGCGTGGACCGGAGTCGCACCGGTCTGAACGGATTTGCAATCCGCGGCATAACTGCTTTGCTACCACGCCACTGGAGCGGGAAACGGGACTCGGACCCGCGACCCCGACCTTGGCAAGGTCGTGCTCTACCAACTGAGCTATTCCCGCATCGACTGAAAATGTCGAAAACAGGAGTCATTATAATGAATTATTTTTACCTGTCAATAAATTTTTACAACTAATTTGCCGGCCGACGCGCCGGGCACCTGCCGCCCGGCATTCAGGTGCTGCGTTTCACTGTACGTGCCGGCATCAGCTGCGCCTGCGCTCGAATTTATTATGCCGCCTGCATCAATTTTTTCTTTCAGTTTTTACGGCACAATCTCATAAGTCTGTCCTGAGGAGTAAAAAATGCAGAGATTCAAACTTAATGCCCTCGCGGCATGCCTTTTCTCACTGTGCCTGCCTGCCATCTCTTCCTGTGCGTCCGACACGACTTCCGCTTCAGCATCTCCTGTCAGGGCTGCTCCTGCAGAGCCTAAGAGCCAGGTTGTGACCCGTCCTTCCGCTGCCGCGGCAGCAAGTGTCGGCGAATGGGCCGACACCACCGGGAAGTATGACAGGGCGCTCGTCTCCTCAGGCGGAAAGTCATGCCAGGTCCCTCCGAAATCAATCGTCCTGAAGGCCGATGTCTCCTCCGCGCCGTCAATCTATCTCTATGAGGACAGCGGGACAGAGGTCCTCGGCTCCTGGCCCGGAACCGGAATGGAGCGCGTGCCGGGCTGTGACGGCCTCTGGTATTACCAGTACGGCCTTGTGACCAAAAACCCCTTCAACGTGATTTTCTCCTCCGTTGGGAGCGGGCGCTATCCCGCTGACCAGGAGCCCGGCATACCGTTCAGCCAGTCGTCCCCGTGCTTCGACTACGGAGAGCTTAAGTTCCGGAACGCCTCCTTCTGCGGAATAAAGGTCAAGGGGGCATCACCTGAGGTTTCCCTTTATGTCGGAGGAAGCAGGGTTCCCGCAGGCGGAATGGTCGAGATCCCCAACGGCTCAGGTGTTGATGCCGCTCTTGTAATCGAGGGCGAGGATCAGAATGCCTCCGGAACATTCAGCGTCGGCGGCTCCGGTGGTGTGTTCCGCAACGGCGATGTCATAAGGCTCGGGGCAAGGGCGGACGGCGGGAAGAAGGGCGCCGAGACGGAGATTTCCGTCTCATATGCTGGCAAAACCTCTGACTGGAAGCTCAGAAAGGACGGCACGGAGGTGCAGCAGTTCTCCGGGGATCCGTTCGTCTGGGGCAACGCGCTTGTCTACTTTGTCGTGACCGACCGCTTCGCGAACGGCGACAGATCCAATGATCACAGCTTCGGAAGGCCCTACCGCGACACCCATGATCACGCGACAGCCACATTCCACGGCGGTGACATAAAGGGACTCACCGAGAAGCTCGACTACATCAAGTCCCTGGGCGCCAACGCGATCTGGATAACTCCTCCCTACGAGCAGGCCCACGGCTGGATCGGAGGAGGCGATCGCGGCAACTTCGCCCATTACGCCTATCACGGCTACTACGGCCTCGACTGGACAGCGATGGATCCCAACATGGGAACAGTTGCGGAGTTCAGGAAGTTCGTGACCGAGGCGCACAGGCGCGGCATCAGGGTAATCATGGACGTGGTCATGAACCACTCCGGCTACGCGACGCTCAAGGACATGTGCGATTTCAGGTTCGGCGCCACGAGCGACGGCTGGGATCCGTGCACCGACTGGACCGGCTCAAGCTTCCACAGCAAGCCGATCGACGAGAGCAGGAACCCGAAGTGGGACAGGTGGTGGGGAACTGACTGGGTCCTTCACGGCGGCTACGGCGACAGCTGCGGCGCGGGCGACGGCCTGGACGCCTGCGTCTCCTACCTTCCTGACTTCAAGAACACCGACACCCACGGCAAGAAGGTGAGCGTGCCTGTATTCCTGCAGGAGAAATGGTCGAAGCCCAATCCTTCCTATGACATACCGGCATCAAAGCAATGGCGCAGCGGCAGCTACTCAGTAGCGGAGTTCCAGGCACACTGGCTTGCCTCTTGGGTTGAGGAGTTCGGCATCGACGGATTCCGCTGCGACACTGCGAAGCATGTAGCACAGTCCACCTGGAAGCTCCTCAAGGAGTACTCCTCAGAGGCCCTCTCGAAGTGGAGAAGCAGAACGTCTCCCGAGCAGGATCCAGCCGCCTCCTGGAAGGACGGCTTCTTCATGACCGGCGAGAACTGGGGCATGGGGCCTGATCCGGAGGACAGCAAGGGCTACGCCTCCGCAGGCGGCTTCGATTCCATGATCAACTTCGCCTTCAACCCTAAGAGCGCCTGCACCGAGCCTGATGATAACGATTTCGAGCAGTACGGCGGATATTACGGAACCGGCTCCGGCGCGCCGAAGCTCAACGCCCTGACCTACCTTTCCTCGCACGACACCTCACTCTGCAGGCCGGATGACATGAAGCGCATGGCCGCGCTTCTCGAGCTCCTGCCGGGCGGCGTCCAGATCTACTACGGCGACGAGACCGCACGTGAGAACGATGACGGCGACGGAGTAGGCGACTTCGAGCACGGCACCCGCTCCGACATGAACTTCCCAGCTGATGTCGGGAACGCCGCCTCCTGGGCACGGAACATTTCCTCGTACAGCGGAAAGTTCTCCTCGGATCCGCTCGTCGCGGCATGGCAGAAGGTCGGGCAGTTCAGAAGCCGCAACCCGGCAGTCGGCGCCGGACGCCAGACCTCTCTTATGGACGGCTCATTCTGCAGGAAGTTCTCGGATCCCGCGAGGGGCATAAAGAACGCAGTGGTCATCCATATCAATCCGGCGCAGACCGTCGAGACGGGTGACTGCTTCAGCGACGGCACTGTGGTGCAGGACGGCTATACCGGAGCAACTGCAACCGTGAAGGGAGGTAAAGTCACGCTCCCCGCGTCAGATGGGCCGGTGCTTCTTGAGGTGAAGAGATAGGGCGGCTCCTGCCGGCTGAAACCTGGCGGAGGGGTTCATCAGGATCCCTCCGCTTTTTTCATTCAGGGTACTGCGCGATCTGCATGGCATGCCTTACAGACTGTCCCCTGATGCTGTACAATTTCCCTCTGCGGACATGTTTGTTTTCCTGCTTATGAGGTGCATTATGATCAAGGTGGATCTGATAACCGGCTTTCTCGGCTCGGGCAAGACGACGTTTATCAAGAAGTATGTGCGCTATCTCCTGAAGCAGGGCATGAGAGTCGGGATAATCGAGAATGATCTGGGGGCCATCAATGTCGACATGATCCTCCTGCAGGATCTCGACTGCGACAGGCTCGTGAGGGAGATGGTCGTCTGCAACGAGGATGCCGACTGCCACCGCCGCCGCTACAAGACCAAGCTTATCTCGCTTGCCATGAGGGGAATTGACCGGGTGGTCGTCGAGCCCTCCGGCATCTACAACCCCGACGAGTTCTTCGATGTCCTCTATGAGTCGCCGCTTGACAGCTGGTATGAGGCGGGAAGCGTCATATCGGTTGTTGACGCGCGCCTCCCTGACGGCTTCACGAGGTCCGAGGACTATTTCCTGATGAGCGAGGTCGCCTGCTCCGGGAAGGCGCTCCTCAGCCACCTTGACGTCGCCCCTGAGGGAGCTGCTGAGAGGGCGGAGGCGCATATCGCGAAGGCCATGAAAGAGTTCCGCTGCGTGAGGAGCCTTGACGGGCTTTTCGTGAGGAAGCCGATGGGCGATCTTACGGACGAGGACTTCGGCATATTCATGAACGCCGGCTGGTACGGCGCTGATTATGAAAGGCTTTCACCCTCCGAGAACACCTTCCGCTCAATCTTCTTCTTCGATGTGCCGGACACGAGGGAGGAGCTTGCCGCAGCGGTCAGGAAGTGCTTCTCGGACAGCTCGCTCGGGCATGTCTTCCGCATAAAGGGCTTCATAGAGGAGGGCGGCACGTGGTATGAGCTCAACGCCGCCGGACCCGACTTTGAGTTCAGGAAAATGGACACTCCGGCGCAGAAGGTCATAATTGTCATCGGTGACGGTCTTGACCGGAGCGCGATTGACCGGGCATTCGGAAGGAAGTCCGGAACTGCGGCAGACGGAGCGGCCTGACAGGGCCCACGCGGCGGCTGCTGATTTTTTATTCACCTGTTCTTTGAAAAGGGAGCGCCGCTCCCTTTTTTCATGTCTGCTTCATGCGCTGCAAAAGCCGGATGCCGCGCCGTTTTCTGAAAATTTTGTGTAAAGGTTGAAAAAAAATTTCTGGAATAAAAAAGTTTAAATATGCATTTCAAGTGAAAAAAACGCAAAAAGCCGGCAGACTTTGCTAAAATGCTTTTAGGATCTAGGCAGATCTGTGCCGTAACGAGGGAGAGCATCCCGGAGTGCGGTCCTGTCCAGTACTTAAGGAAAATAATATGTCAAATAAAAATCGTTCTAAAGCCAGCAGGCCTCAGACCGCGGCAAGCCAGGCCCCCAAGGCCCAGCCGGCTGAGGTTAAGACCTCAGCAGCTTCAGATCCTCTCAAGGGTCTGAATCTTACCAAGGAGGGAGTTCAGAAGAACATTCTTCATCATCTCCACTCCACTCTCGGCACCAGCGAACAGAAGGCCAGCGATCTTGCCTGGTGGGAAGCAACCTGCGCTTCCATCAATGAGCTTGTATTCGAGCGTCTGACCCAGACCCAGCAGACTCATTTCCGCAACGATACCCGTGCGGTTCATTATTTTTCCGCCGAGTTCCTGATGGGAAGACTGACCCAGAACAACCTGATCAACCTTCATCTCTTTGACGTATATGATGAGGCTCTCAAGGCCAGCGGAAAGAGCCTTTCCGACCTCTGCGAGCTCGAGCCGGACATGGCGCTCGGCAACGGCGGTCTCGGCCGTCTTGCCGCCTGCTTCATTGACTCCCTTGCCACCCTCAATTTCCCTGCTATCGGATACGGCATCCACTACGAGAACGGACTGTTCCGCCAGGAAATCAAGGACGGCAGGCAGGTTGAGCGTCCTGACTCATGGCGTGAGTACGGCAATCCCTGGGAAATCTGCCGTCCTGAGTCTGTACAGAACATTCCTCTCGGAGGATATGTCGAGACTGTCTTCGACAAGGAAGGCAACCTCAAGAAGATCTGGCACCCCTCACAGGTTATCAAGGGAGTGCCTTGGGATATCCCTATCGTCGGCTACAACGGCGAGACCGTAAACATTCTCCGTCTCTGGGAGTCCAGGGCATCCGAGTTCTTCGACTGGGATGCGTTCAATGCCGGCTCCTATGTTGACGCACAGGCCGAGCAGGCACGTGCCGAGGTCATCTCCCACGTTCTGTATCCTAACGATTCCACCGAGGCAGGAAAGACCCTCCGTCTCGTCCAGCAGTATTTCTTCTGCGCATGCTCCGTACGCGACATTCTCCGCCGCTACAAGCGCGCACACGGCAATGACTTCAGCGAGTTCGCCAACAAGATTGCCATACAGCTGAACGATACCCATCCGACCATCGCCATCCCCGAACTGATGAGAATCTTCATCGATGAGGAAGGACTCGAGTGGGACAAGGCCTGGGATATCTGCTACCGCGTATTCTCCTACACCAACCACACCCTCCTGCCTGAGGCACTCGAGAGATGGCCGGTATACCTGTTCGAGCGCGTTCTTCCCCGCCACCTCGAGATCATCTACGAGATCAACCGCAGGTTCCTCGAGAACACCGTTGACAGAAAGTGGCCGGGCGACAATGCCATCAAGGCAAAGCTCTCCCTCATCGAGGAAGGCCAGGTCAAGAAGGTCCGCATGGGCAATCTCTGCGTTGTCGGCTCCCACAAGGTCAACGGCGTCGCCGAGATCCACTCCAAGCTCGTCAAGGAAGACCTCTTCCCCGAGTACGCAAAGATTTGGCCGGAGAAGTTCTGCAACGTCACCAACGGCGTTACTCCCCGCCGCTGGCTCCTCAGCTGCAACCGCGAGCTCGCCGCTCTCTACACCAAGACCGTTGGCGAGAACTGGCCGCGCGACCTGAACCTGACCAGGGGCGCTGTCAAGTTCGCTGATGATCCTGCCTTCCAGAAGGAGTTCATGGACATCAAGCGCCGCAACAAGGAGAAGCTCGTCAAGATCATCAAGGTCGAGACCGGCGTTGACGTCTCCGCAGACGCCATCTTCGATGTTCAGATCAAGAGACTTCACGAGTACAAGCGCCAGCAGCTCAACCTGCTGTACATCCTGACCCTTTACAGAAGAGTCCTCCAGGATCCTGACTATGACATGGTTCCGCACCTGTTCATTTTCGGCTCCAAGGCTGCTCCTGCCTATGTAATGGCCAAGGAAATCATTTACGCCATCAACAAGGTCGGCGAGAAGATCAACAATGATCAGCGCATCCGCGGCAAGATCAAGGTTGTGTTCATCCCGAACTACCGCGTATCCCTCGCAGAGAAGATCATCCCGGCTGCTGATGTCTCCGAGCAGATCTCCACTGCAGGCTACGAGGCTTCCGGAACCTCCAACATGAAGCTCGCCATGAACGGCGCAATCACCCTCGGAACCCTCGACGGCGCGAACATCGAGATTGTCCACGAGGCAGGCGAGGAGAACAACGCCATCTTCGGTCTCACCGTTGATGAGGTAAAGAACCTGAAGGCAAGCGGCTACAACCCCTGGGATTACTACAACAGCAACCCTGAGATCAAGGCTGCCCTCGACTGGCTCGACACCGACTACTTCACTCCGGGACGTCCGGGCGAGCTCTCCAGCGTCAAGCATGCTCTCCTTGAGGGCGGTGACACCTACCTCACCCTCGCAGACTTTGCTTCCTACGCTGAGGCACAGAGCCGCATTGACCGCATGTACCGCGACAAGAAGAAGTGGGCGCATGCTGCCATCGTCAACTCCGCAAGCATGGGCAAGTTCAACTCCGACCGTTCGATCGAGGACTACTCACGCCTGGTCTGGAACCTCAACGAGTGCGATGTAAAGTAATGCTCTGAGTTCATCAGAGATGCAGCAGAAGGGAGATCCTCGGGTCTCCCTTTTTTTATCCGTGAGTCACCGTCTTCCCTCAGCCCTGTCATTTTTCCGCCCTGAAAACTGTTCCTCCTGATATAATTTATGACCCTGTCTTCCGGACATGGAAGGCAGTATGGTGAGGAGGCAAAATGCGCATTCTTGCAGATGAGAACATTCCCTATTCCGCTGAAATCTTCGGAAAGTTCGGCGATCTCGTGAAGGCGGACGGGCGGCACATGCCGGAGAGCGAGCTCAGGAAGGCTGACGCCCTGATCATCAGATCGATTACCAGGGTAAACAGCGATCTGCTTGACCTGGCACCGAACCTTAAGTTCGTCGGGACCTGCACCATCGGGACCGATCACGTGGACATCCCGGAGCTCGCAAGGCGCGGGATAGGCTTCTCCTCGGCGCCCGGATGCAACAGGATAAGCGTCGGTGAGTACATAATGTCGGTGCTTGCGGTCCTCTCCATGAGGCTCCGGAGGCCCCTTCGCGGCATGACGCTCGGCATCGTGGGAGGCGGCAACACCGGCTCCGCGGTCTATGACAAGGCGAAGGCCATCGGCATGGAGCCCGTAATCTGCGATCCGCCGCTCTCGTCACGCAATGACGGGAGGAAGTACGTCTCCTTTGACGAGGCCCTCTCGATGGATGCCGTTACCTTCCACGTACCGCTTATCCGCGAGGGCGAGCTCCGGACCTACCATATGCTTGAGGGCGAGAGGCTCATGGGCCTTGCGAAGGGCAAGATCCTCATCAACGCGAGCAGGGGAGCGGTAATTCCGGCGGAGGAGCTTATAGAGAAGCAGTGCAGCGGCTCGCCCCTTCACCTGGTGCTCGACACCTGGGAGAACGAGCCTGCCGTGAGCCGCGAGCTTGCCGGCTTCTGCGATCTCACCACTCCGCATATCGCCGGCTACTCGCTTGACGGGAAGGCCCGCGGCACCGAGATGATCGGCCGCGCGTTCATGAAGTTCTTCGGGATTCAGGGCGAAGCGCCGAAGGCGCCGCTCCCGGAGCCAGCCTTCTCGAACATCACCCTCGGGCGCGAGCCTGATGAGAATGACTGGCTCCGCCTGATGCTCCTTGTCTATGATGTCCGCCGCGACAGCGACAGGTTCATGCGCGAGTACACGGGCGGCGCATCATTTGACCATATGAGGAAGACCTATCTTGAGAGGCGCGAGTGGAGCTCGCTTCGCGTCAGCCCGTTCAGTGAGACAGCTAAGGCGCTGGGATTCGCCTGCGGAGAGGAGAAATAAATTGGCAGAGAAATACAACGTTGCGGTAATCGGCACAGACACCTCGGCAGGCCGGATTTTCCTGGATCTTCTCGGGAAGAGCGCCTTTCCCGTCGAGAACCTTTTCCCGGTGGTCTCCGCGACCGAGGACGAGTACGACGCGGTGAGGTTCCGCGGGAAGACCCGCATGGTCGAGGAGATCGCCGACTTCGACTTCTCACAGGTGAGGTTCGCGTTTTTCATGACCGACCAGACCGTCGTCAGGCAGTTCGCGCCGAAGGCCATGAAGCAGGGAGCGCTCGTAATCGACAACTCCGGGCTCTATGATGACGACAATGACTATCCTCTCGTCGTCCCTGAGATCAACGGCAGCGAGCTTGACCTCGAGGACAAGCTGTACGCGAGCCCCAACAGTGTCGCAATCGAGGTGTCGCTGGTGCTCTCCGAGCTGATGAGGGAGTTCGGGGCAAAGAGGGCGGAGGCTGTTTCCCTCGAGGCGGTCTCGTCTGACGGCCAGGTCGGGCTCAATGAGCTCGTTAGGCAGTCTGCGTCGCTCCTCAACGGAGTGCCGTCGGAGTCGCGCCATTTCCGCGGGCAGGTGGCCTTCAACGTGATTTCCGAGATCGGGGACAGGGCGGACGGCGGCAGGACAGAGCATGAGAGGCTCGTAATCCGAGAGACCGAGGCGCTTCTGCCGGATCTCGAGGACAGGTTCAGCATCTACAGCCTCCGCGTACCGGTCTTCTACGGGCATTCGGTCGTGCTCACCTACACTCCGGAGAAGGAAACCTCAGTAGCTGAGATCGAGAAGGTCCTCTCAGGCTCTGAGGTCCTGAAGTATGAGCCGGAGGAGCTCGTAACCCCGGCATCGCACGGTGTGTCGCGCGAGATGCCTTTCGTGTCCAGGGTTGTCTCGAACGGCGACTCCTACACGATGTTCATCGTGATGGACAATACCATGAAGGGCGAGGCGCTCAACTGCCTGCAGATTGGGGAGGCGCTCACAAAGCTCCTTTCCTGATGCGTCTCCCGGCGCCCCGTTATGCTAAAATCACAAGGATGGCTCAGTGCCATCCTTTTTTGTTGACTTTTGCGCTGTTCTACATCATGTCAGGTTATTGCTATGCCCCGTAAAATTCTGCTTTCGCTCGGTCTTGCTGCAATATGCGTCTCGTTTCAGGCGTCCGCCTCGGAGGATTACTATTCAGTAGAGATCAAGGGGCCTGACGGGGTCAGCGTGCCCTCAGTCACCGGCAGGGACCGCCCGATCCAGCCGAAAGTCAACAAGGTCCAGAAGAAGGTTGACGCGAAGAAGGAAATCGTGAACGGCTACGCGCCGGTTCCGGGCTCGGAGGGCGCATTCTCCAGCTTCACCTATCCGAAGGGGGTGGATCCTGACGCGTCCGCCGGCACTGCCGAGGTGAAGAACGGCGAGCTCTTCTGGAACTTTGCCTCGAGGACCCTCGACAAGTCGAGCGGCGCCAATATCAACCAGCAGCTTGCCGCTGTGTTCAGAAAGAACATCAGGTGCTTCCCGAACGGCAGATACACCATTTCAGAGGCAAAGGAGTGCCGCACGCTGGTCCTTCCCACCAAGGAGCAGGTCCTTGCCGAGGATAAGGACAATGCGGCCCGGATGCTGCGCAGCGAGGGCATCACCCAGAAGGAGTGGGAGAGCGTCGTATCCCAGATCGGATCCGCGAAGAGCGATCTTGCCGCAAAGGAGGAGGCCCTGAAGAAGGCCGAGGCCGAGAAGGCTGCGGCGGCAGAGGCGGCAAAGGCCCAGGCGAAGAAGGATGAGGTCTCTGACGCTGAGCTTACGCTCAGGACCCAGAACGGCAAGGCTGCCGTGATCGTGAAGGACGGAAAGCTCACCGAGGACGCACTTGATGAGGGGGTGAGCTCGCTTGCCGACGGCAGCCCGAAAATCGTCTCAGACTCGGCAGCCGCTCCCGCGCCGGTCTCGGGAAGCGGCTCGGCGTCGGCTGACGGCGGCGTCGAGCTGACTTCCGACGGCAAGATGGTCAAGGAGGTCGACGGCACAAAGGTCATTTATGACGGCAATACCATCACGGCAGTCGGAAACGGCAGCAGCAGTGACGGCACCTCCGAGTCTTCCGGAGCCCAGGCAGCAGCCCCTGCGCAGCACTCCTCTGCCCAGGCTGGGAATTCCGAGGCTGTTCCCGGAGCAGTTGCAGGCTCCAAGATTGTGCTCCGCCCGAACCAGGATGCAGTTGTGACGAACAGCGACGGCTCGTCGCAGGCATCGGCCGGCAGCGCGTCAGCCCAGGCCGGCGCCTCGTCCTCAGAGATTAAGGAGCTCAGGGAGTCCATTGACGCCCTGAGAGCCGAGAACCAGTCACTCCGCAAGGAGCTCAAGCAGACCCTCAGCTCGCTTTCCGAGAAGATTGACAGCGGGATCGGCGATGCCGGCGGGCAGCAGTCCTCAGGCGAAAGCGGCGGCTTCTCCACCGCGTTCACCGCGGTGTTCAGCATCCTTCTCGCGCTCCTCTGCTGCGTGCTCGGATTCTTCATCTACAAGTCGCGCCGTACCGCGAGGATCGTCCATCAGGCCGAGGCCGAGGATGACATGCTGGTTGACAGCGATGACAACTTCGATCACCTGATGACGCAGGGCATGGTTCCCGACTCGGGCGCATCGGGCGACGGCGCGCCGGCTGCCGACAAGGGAAAGAAGGGGGTTGACGGCACTGTCATGAGCGGCGAGGAGCAGCCTGCTCCTGTCGTGGGCGATACGGTCGGCTCCGCCGACGCTCCGGTAAAGCCGGTTGAGGCTGCTGCAGCACCTGCACCTGAGGCGGGTGAGGCGGCGGATTCCGGAGCAGCGTTCGAGCCGCTTGACGAGTCTGATTTCCTCAGGGAAAACGGCGATGCCGGATCATCAGGCGCCCCGGCAGAGAGCGCAGAGGCTGAGGTCGACGAGGCTTACGTCGGGCAGCAGCTGAAGCTTGCCGATGCCTACCTCAAGGTTAATAAGGATGAGGATGCGAAGAAGGTAGTGTCTGATCTCCTGTCCTCGGCACAGGGCGGCGCCGCAGACAGGATCAGGCAGATGATTGATGAGGCCGGCCTCGGAAGCCTCCTTGACGGCAAGGACTGAGCTGATGGCATTCCATGAGAGCACCCGCGGCCTCCGCCGGGGGACTTTATGAGAGTAGCCCTCGGCATCAGCTACTCGGGGGCCCGCTACAGCGGCTTCCAGCGGCAGAGCGACGCCCCGTCCGTGCAGGAGGAGCTCGAGAAGGTCCTCTCAAGGATTGCGGACGAGAAGATCGAGATAGCCTGCGCCGGGAGGACCGATGCAGGCGTGAGCGCCTTCGGTCAGGTCATTCACTTCGACGCCTCGAAAAAGCGAAAGGAAACCGCCTGGACCATGGGAGTGAATGTCTTCCTCCCGCCCGACATCTCGGTCGACTGGTGCAGGTTTGTCCCGGATGACTTCCACGCGAGGTTCTCGGCGCTCTCGCGCACCTACCGCTATGTAATCCTCAACAGGCCGCTCCGCTCGGCCCTCTTTCCAGAGGGGATCACCCATTTCCACTTCCGTCTCGACGAGCATCTGATGGAGGAGGGAGGGCAGTACCTTCTCGGCGAGAACGACTTCACCTCGTTCAGATCCTCTGAGTGCCAGTCCCGCACGCCCTGGAGGCGGGTTGACCGACTCACCGTGAGGCGCACCGGGGATTTCGTGGTTGTTGAGATAAAGGCGAACGCCTTCCTTCACCATATGGTGAGGAACATCGTAGGATCCCTTTTCCTCGTGGGCATGGGAAGGAAGAAACCGGAGTGGATGCGCGAGCTCCTCCTCTCGAAGGACCGGACGCTTGCGGGGATGAACGCTCCGCCGAACGGCCTTTTCCTTGCTGGGGTCGAGTACCCGGAGCGCTTCGGCCTCCCGGGGGTCGGTGACGGCCCGCTGTTCCTGAGCCTCAAGGACAAATAGGATCCCCTCAGGAAGAGCCGATATTCCTGGTTCCGCGGCAGGAGGGATAATCCTGGCAGCCCCAGAACTCGCCCTTTGCTGACTTGCGTCTAACCATGGGCTTCCCGCACTTCGGGCAGAGAGGCGCTCCCTCCTCGGCCTTTACGGTTTTCCTCCCCGGGGCGGCTGAAGTCCTCCGCCTCCTTGCGGGAGAACGTCTGACTTCACCAGCATCTGTTCCGGTTCCATCTTCCGCCGCGGTCTTCCGGCGCCTCGTTCTTCCCGTGCCTGATGATTTTCTTCTTTTTGTCCCGGGTGATGCTGTCCCGCCGGTTTCCTTAGAGAATGAGGATAGCGCCTTGTAAATCCTGCTCCCGGGATTCAGCACTCCGCTCTTTTCCACCTCGCAGACATGCCTGATCCAGGCGCCGACCCTCTCGAGGAACGCTTCATCCGATGCTCCGCCTCCGGCGATTTTCTCGAGCTCGGTCTCCCAGATTGCGGTGAAGCCGGGCGACTTGATCTGAAGGGGGAGGAGGTGCATGAGATCGCGCGCCTTAGGCGTCGAAAGCAGCGACTTGCCTTCCCGTACCAGAAAATCCTTCCTGACCGCTCCGTCGATGATCTCGGCCCTGGTCGCGGGAGTGCCGAGGCCCGAGGTCTCGTTGAGGATTTTTCTGAAGCTCTCCTCGCTTACGTACTTCGCGATATGCTCCATGGCATAGAGAAGCGTTGCCTCGGTGAAATGCGCCGGCGGCTCGGTCATCCTGTCCGAGATCACGGGATCATGCATCAGGACCTGCCCGCCTTTTTCAAGCGGAGGAAGATCCGCGACGGTGTCCTCGGACTCCTTTGCGGCTTCCGTCTCCTCTGACTTGTCCTCCGGGGATTTCCCGGGGCCTTTTCTCTTCGGGTAGAGCGCTGTCCAGCCGTCTTTCCTGAGAGTCTTCGATGACGCCGTGAAAATGTGTCCCATGCAGTCTATGACAGCCTTTGACTGCCGGTAGACTGCGGGCTCATAAAACTGCGCGATGTAGGCCCTCGCCACGGCGTGGAAAATCTTCCGCTCGTCTGAGGAGAGGGCGGCGAGGTCCTTTTTCTCGCCGGTCGGGATTATCGCGTGGTGGGCCGTCACCTTCGAGGTGTTCCAGGCACGTGACTTAAGCGCCGGATCGGCTTTTTCCGCCATGGCGCGGAGATCGTCGGACATGGCGGAGAGGCTCCGGAGGATTTCCGGGGCGTCGGCGAACTGGCTCACCGGGATGTACCTGGAGTCGGTCCTCGGGTAGCTTGTAAGATGGTGCCGGTCGTAGAGGCTCTCCGCGATGTCGAGGGTTTTCTTCGAGGAGAAGCCGAAGGTCCTTGCTGCGTACTGCTGCAGCGAGTTGAGGTCAAAGGGGAGCGGCGGCGGTGTCTTTTTGTCCTCTGCGGAGTATTCCGTGACGGTGCCGTTCCTTCCGTCAGTCTCCGCGGCGGCCTTTTCCGCGTATTCGCGCTTCAGGCAGCGCCCGCTCTCATCTGCGATCTCCTCCGGCACTTTCCAGAGGGTGCCGAAGCTGCCGCTCCCGGCGTCAGCCGTCTCCCTCAGTGTGAAATAGGGCACCGGGACGAAGTTCTCAATCTCCTCGTCGCGCTTTACGACCAGCTCAACGGTCGGCGTCGTGACCCGCCCGATGTTGAGCACGCTTTTTACTCCGAACCTCCCCGCCAGCACGGTATAGAGACGCGTGAGGTTGATGCCGACAAGCCAGTCGGCCCTGCTTCTTGCAAGGGCGGCATGCCAGAGGCTCACGGTCTCGGAGCCGTCAACTATGGTCCGGAGGGCCTTCTGTATTGATTTGTCGTCCAGGGCGCGGAGGCAGACCCTTTTTATGTTTCCCCGGAACCCGGCCCTCCTGAGAAGGTTCCTCGCGATGGCCTCTCCCTCGCGGTCGAAGTCGGTCGCGATGAATACGGTGCCGGCCTTTCTGATGAGGCCGGTCACGGTTCTGAACTGTGCGGCGGTTTCCTTCTTGACGAGGTACTTGTAATTCTCCGGAATGAACGGGAGTGCTTCGCTGGTCCAGCGCTTCAGGTCCGGGCTGTAGTCATCCGGCATGGCAAGCTCGAGGAGATGCCCCATGCACCAGGTGACCATATTGTCCCTGCCGTCGGTAAGCGCGCCGTCCGCATGCTTCGTGCAGCCGAGGTTCCTTGCGAGATCGCGCCCCTGCGAGGGCTTTTCCGCTATATAGAGATTCATTCAGGCTCCCCGCTGCCTGCCTTTCCGGCCGAGAGCTGCTCGCGCCGGGTGTTGCGCTCCCAGAACACGCCGTCCCGGTAGCCCTGGATGGATTTGTCGTGCTCTGCCATCTCGAGGCGCTTTTCGGCCCAGACGCAGTACTGCGCGCTCTGCTCGATGCCGATGAAGTGCCGTCCGAGCTTCTTTGCTGTGACCGAGGTGGAGCCTGAGCCCAGGAACGGATCAAGCACCAGGTCTCCGGGGCTTGAGCTCGCCAGGATAAGCTTCGCGAGGAGCTTCTCGGGCTTCTGCGTCGGGTGGGCGGTGTTCTCCGGCATTGACCAGTAGGGGACGGAGATGTCATTCCAGAAGTTCGAGGGGAAGGTGTTCCTGAACCTGCCGTCCTCCGTCTCCTCCCAGTCCTTCGGCTGCCCGTTCTCCCGGTATGGGGCAAGCACGCGCCTCCTCACCTTCACGTCGCCGACGTTGAAGGTATAGCGGTCCGACACGGTGGCGAACCAGATGTCCTCCATGCTGTTCTTCCAGTTCCTCATCGCGCCGCGGCCCTTCTCCCTCTGCCAGGTAATCCTGTTGCGCACCGTGAGGTACTTCTCGAGGACCGGCACGATGTCGATTCCTGACTGCCAGTCGCAGCAGACGTAGACGCTCCCGGTCTCCTTCAGGAGCGGAAGCGCGGCAGTGAGCCACTCCTCGGTGTACGCGGCATAGCCGCTGTGCGAGGTCCTGCTGAACTTTTTCCCGGCGAAGGAGAGCGACTTGTTGTAGGGCGGGTCGCAGATGAGAAGATCGACCGAGCGGCGCGGCAGGAGCGGCAGCACCCTGAGGCAGTCGCCGTTTATGGTCCTGTCCATGACGCCGGTGAGCTCCGCGCTGCCGCTCAGTGTGATGCATCTTGCAAGATACTGCGCGCCTTCCTCTGCTGAGAGGTCGATGGTCTTGTTCCTTCTGGACTTCCGCCCTGCCTCCGGCGGCGCGCTCCTCCCCGGGGCGGCACCATGATCCGTCACGGTCTCTGTCACAGGCTGCAAGGCTCGGGATTCCTGAGGTACTCCTCGGTCTTCTGCATGATCCCGGAGAGGATCCCGATATCCTGGAGGACGCTCCCTGTCTCAAGCGAATGGTTGGCGTTCTTCGTGATGAAGAGGGGAATGCCGGCCTTCTCGCAGCCGTCAGCCACTTCAGCAGCCGTAACCCAGCGGTCTGCCGTTCCTGTGAAGGCGATGCCCGGGTTCATATGGAACCTGAAGGTTGCGGCAACAGGAGTGTAGTAGATGTTCCTCGTCCTGAGGCCGTATTTCTCCGCGTAGCCGGCCGCAACGACCGTTCCGATGCTCTTCGAGATGAAGACGACGTCCTCCGCCCCTCTCAAATCCGCATCACTCAGGAACTCCTCTGCCTGCGGGAGCGCCGTGTCATACGCTGCCTCCACGCCGGCAAGCGAGCTCTTCACGTCTTTCGGAAAGCCCGTGTAGTCCGAGCGGATCACCGTGTAGCCGAGCGATGACGCGAGTTTGCCGGAGTAATAGAGAAGCGGCCGGTCATTCGTGTAGCCTATTCCCGGGAAAAGCACGCATATTTTCATTTGATGCCTCACTCAAACGACAGACCCTGGTATTTTACCCAAAAGAGCGGATGCATAATGCGCCCCGGCGAACGGATCGCGCACCGCTCTGAATCAAGGATCAACCTCACGATTTTGGCCTTATGCCGTGTGATATAATCGGGCGAGTTTTAGTTCGAGGTGGCAAATGAGCTGGTTAGACAAGATTCTGGCTAAAAATGAAAACACAGGAAGCAAGCACAATATTCCTGAAGGCGTCTGGACCAAGTGCGAAAAATGCGATCAGGTGCTTTACAGAGCCGAGCTTGAACGCAATCTCAATGTCTGCCCGAAATGCGGCTACCATATGAGGCTTAGCGCCCGCGAGCGCCTGATGCGCTTCCTCGATGCGGGCTCAATGACAGAGATTGCAGCCAGCTACCATCCTGTTGACATGCTCAAATTCAGGGACTCCAAGCGCTACCGCGACCGCCTTGCCGACGCGCAGAAGAATACCGGCGAGAAGGACGCGCTCGTGGTCATGAAGGGGCTCCTGAAGGGCGTTCCTGTCGTGGCCGCAGCCTTTGACTTCAAGTTCATGGGCGGCTCGATGGGCTCCGTGGTAGGTGCGAGGTTCGTCGCCGCCGTCGACGAGGCGGTCCGCGACAGGCGCGGGCTCATCTGCTTCTCCACCTCCGGCGGCGCCAGAATGCAGGAGTCACTGTTCTCGCTCATGCAGATGGCAAAGACCAGCGCGGCGCTTGACCATCTGAGACAGGAGGGGCTCCCTTTCATATCTGTCATGACCAATCCCACCATGGGCGGCGTATCGGCATCGCTTGCCATGCTCGGGGACATCAACGTCGCGGAGCCCCAGGCCCTCATCGGCTTCGCCGGCCCCCGCGTCATCGAGCAGACTGTCCGCGAGAAGCTGCCGCAGGGCTTCCAGCGCTCCGAATTCCTCCGCGACAAGGGACAGGTTGACATCATCATCGACCGCCGCGAGATGCGCGACCGCCTTGCATCCATCATGGCCATGCTGCTCCATGCCGAAGTGCAGCAGCAGAAGGCCTGACGCTCAGGGCGGTGAAGAGGATGAAACGCAGTCTCAACGGGTGGCTGGCCTACATCGGCAGCATCAGCGACAAGGCGATGGATCTGGGGCTGTCGCGCGTAATAAGCGTCGGCAGGATACTTGACGTCCTGAAACTCCCCTCAAAGGTCATTACCGTGACCGGGACCAACGGCAAGGGCTCCACCACCTGGTATCTCGGAGCCGTGCTCGAAAGGCTCGGCTACACGGTCGACATCTACAACTCACCGCACCTCATGAGGTTCAACGAGCGCGTGCTCCTCCGCGGCCGCGAGGCCCCGGATGACCTGCTCACTGACGCCTTCGAGATGACCGACGAGGCGATGAGGAAGGCCGGCGTGGCGCTGACCTTCTTCGAGTTCACCACGCTTGCGGCCCTCCTTATTTTCAAAAAGGACGCTCCTGACTTCGTCATCCTCGAAATAGGCCTCGGAGGCAGGCTTGACGCGACCAACGCCGTCGAGAGCGATGCCGGCATAGTCGTCAGCATCGGGCTTGACCATACCGGGATCCTCGGCAGCACCGTAGAGGACATCGCCTACGAGAAGTCCTGCATCTACCGGAAGGACAGGCCGGCGGTCTGCAGCCAGGAGAACCCTCCGAGGACCCTTATCGAGAACTCCGCGGTGATCGGGGCAAATCTCCTTGTTTCCGGGCGGAACTTCAGGAGCGGAAGCTCCGGGGCCGATCCGGAGCTTACCGAGCAGCTGCTTGACGCCGCAGGCGGCGGGACTGACGAGGGAACCTGGTTCTTCCGCATGGAGGACATCGATTTCGAGGACCTGCCTCTTCCCTCGTTCCCGTACATGAACGCGGCCGGAGCTCTTGCCTGCCTTGAGGCCATGGGCATAGATGTCACCCGTGAGGCTGCGGCCGGCGCGTGCAGGTCGGTAAGGCTTCCGGGAAGGCTCGAGGTTTACTCGGACACACCGAGGATCATCTTTGACGTGTCCCATAACCCGCCTGCCGTAATGCGCCTCAGGAAGCATCTCGAGAAACTCATCGCGAAGGAGCGTTTCACGCGCGTGCTCGCCGTCTGCGGCATGCTGCACGACAAGGATTACGGCACGGTGCTCCGCGAGATGGATGATCTCGTAGACATCTGGTACCTCGCCGATCTCACCGGCCCCCGCGCGGCCAAGGCCTCGGATCTCGAGCCGGAGCTCCCGGAGAGCTCGGAGACACATCTGTTCCGCGATCCGGCCACGGCATGGTGCGCGGCAAGGGCCGGGCTTCAGGAAACTGATCTTCTGGTGGTCTTCGGATCTTTCCTCACTGTCGCCGCAGTAAAGGAATTCCTTGAGTCCGAGGAGAGCAAGCATTGATTTCACCCCTCGTCAGGAGAATCGTCGGAATCTCAGTGCTGCTCGGCGTCACCGGGGCATTCCTGCCGTATCTTACGAGCGGGCGCTCCCCGAGCGAGACCGCGAACAACATCGGCATCTCGATTTCCCAGACGGAGGACAAGAGGAAGACCTTTGCCTCCCGCTCGACCGTAAGGCTGCAGGGCCAGAAGGAGAAGGCCGGCGAAGCGGTGCCGGATGCTCCGGATCAGGATCAGATCGAGGTGAGGGAGCCTGAGCAGCAGAAAGAGCGGGCTGATGCTGAGGTGCCGCGCGTGAAGGCCGGGCAGGCTGCCGACGGGGATCCTGACGAGCCGGTCATGCCGACAGACGATGAGCTTAAGGAAATCAGCAAGAAGCAGGCTGCCGAGGAAAAGGCGCAGAAGGCAAGAAGAGAGGCAGACGAGGTCCGCAGGGCTGCGGCCGAGAAGAAGGCCTCTGCCGAGGCCAGGGCACGGAAGGAAGCCGAGAACCGGAAGCTCGAGGAGCGGCAGAAAGCCGCAAGGCAGGCCGTAGAGGAAAAGAAGGCCTCCGAGAGGAAAGCCGCCGAGGAGAAGAAGGCCAGGGAGCGTGAGCGCATAGCCGAGGCAAGGAAGGCGGCCGAGGAGAAGAAGGCCGCCGAGAGAAAGGCCGCCGAGGAGCGGAAGAAAATGGCTGACGCCAGGGCTGAGGAGGAGAGGAAGCAGTCCCAGCCCGCAAAGCCCGCGGCGGAGCAGAAGGCCTTCGCCTCGAGACTCAACGCGGTGAAGTACCGTGACGAGCTCCGCTCGAAGGGATATCCGAATGCAAGGATGGAGCCTGTCACCAGGGATGGCAGGGTTCTGTTCAGGGTCGTCCCCGGGGAAAGAAACTGAGAGCTTTCACGGCGGGCGGCAATTATCAGCCTTAAGGGGGATCAGCATGGCTGCCAGCACTGAGATTCTGAAGTTCCTTGACGATTATCTTGACGCCCGGTCGATTGACGACTACTGCCCGAACGGACTGCAGGTCGAGGGCAGGAAGAAAATCCGCAGAATAGTCACGGGCGTCACCGCCTGCCAGCGCCTCATCGACCGGGCAGCGGAGCTCGGCGCCGACGCTGTCCTTGTCCACCACGGCCTCTTCTGGAAGGGCGATGACATGCGCCTGGTCTCGATGAAGAGGAAGAGAGTCGGCGCGCTCATCAGCTCAGACATGAACCTTTTCGCCTACCACCTCCCTCTCGACATGCATCCTGAGACCGGCAACAACGCCTGCCTCGCCAGGGCTCTCGGCATGGTGCCGGATGACGGCGCGGAGCTTCACGGCAGAATCATTGCCCCTGTCGGAAACCTCAGGGAGCCCTGCAGCGCCGATGAGCTTGCGGCGCGGATTTATGATGTTTTGGGATATAAACCACGTTTGGAGCGCGGCGGATGTGATACGATCACCCGTGTAGGTTTATGCTCGGGAGCCGGCCAGGAGTTCCTGACCGCGGCAGCGCAGAAGGGGGCTGAAGCCTTTATTACAGGCGAGGTCTCCGAGCAGACGGTGCACGAGGCGCGCGAGCTCGGAATAAATTTCTTTGCGGCCGGACATCACGCAACGGAAACTTTGGGGGTAAAGGCCCTCGGGGAGCTTCTCTCGCGTGAGTTCAGCGTGCAGGCAATAAATATAAATATAGATAACTGGGCCTAACTGATTACAAATGGACAGCTTTATCCCGACGGTTCTCATTGTTGACGATTCCGCGCCGCTGAGGCTTCTGTACTCGACTTACCTCAAGGATGAGAACGTCAACGTATACTCGGTCAGCAGCGGCAGGGATGCCATAGACTTCATCTCCTCCCACCGTCCTGATGTGATTTTCCTTGATCTATACCTTCCTGACATCTCCGGCTTCGAGGTTCTGAACTATGTGAAGAAGCAGAACCTCGACGCCAGGGTAATCATGCTGACAGGCTCCGGCTCAGTTGATGACGCTGTGGAGGCGATGAGGCTCGGCGCGTTCGACTTCATCGTGAAGCCCATCGACTCCGCGCGCCTCAGGGTGACGCTGCGCAACACCACGCAGCACCTGAAGCTCAAGCAGATGGTCAGCGAGTTTCAGACGAGCCAGGATGTGTTCCTCGGCTTCATCGGCTCGTCACCAGCGATGAAGAGCGTCTACAGCACCATAGAGAGGGCGGCTCCGAGCTCCGCGACCGTGTTCATAACAGGCGAGAGCGGCACTGGCAAGGAGGTCTGCGCCGAGGCCATCCACAAGCTCAGCAAGCAGAAAAAAGGGAGCTTCGTCCCCATAAACTGCGCCGCAATCCCCCGCGACCTGATGGAAAGCGAGCTCTTCGGACATGTCAAGGGAGCGTTTACCGGCGCGGTGAGCGACAAGATCGGAGCAGTGCAGCGCGCCGACGGCGGTACGCTGTTCCTTGACGAGATCTGCGAGCTTGATCCTCAGCTCCAGAGCAAGCTCCTGCGCTTCATCCAGACCGGAAAGTTTTACCGTGTCGGATCGTCAAAGCTTGAGACGGTAAGCACCCGCATCGTGTGCGCGACCAACAAGGATCCGAAGCTCGAGGTCAGGGCACACCATTTCAGGGAGGATCTTTACTACAGGCTTTATGTGATTCCCATAAAGCTTCCTCCCCTCCGGGATCGCGATGATGACGTGGAGCGCATCGCAACGAGGTTTCTCAAGAACTTCTCCCAGGAGGAGAACAAGGGGTTCACCAGGTTCTCGATTTCCGCAAGGCAGCTTCTGATGGCCTATGACTGGCCGGGGAATGTCAGGGAGCTGCAGAATGTCATCCACCAGATTGTGGTCCTCAATGACGGCGATGAGGTGACAGACGAGATGTTCCCCGAGTCCATAAGGAAGGACGTGCTCAAGGGCGGTGACGGGAGCTCAGGCGCGCAGCCGCAGCGGGCGGTCATATCCGTCGGCAATCCCTATGCCGGCAAGACGCTCGCGGAGATCGAGCGCGACGCCATAGAGAAGACCATCGACAGCTGCGAGGGCAACATCTCGAAGGCAGCGAAGATGCTCGGCGTCAACCAGTCGACCATCCACCGCAAGCTCAGGTCCTGGCGCGACGAGGCGCAGGGAAAGTCTGCCGGGGTTGCAGAGAGCGGCACTCCTGAAAAGAATACAGCATGCTCCGGGGGGTCTCCCAGGGAGCTTCCTGACAATAAAATCAGAATTACAGACCGGCACAGCCGGCGTCATGACAACGGGATGGTGGAATATGACTGAACTGCTTGATACGAAGGTACTCACGCAGATGGCGGGTGATGTAGGCCTTGAGGTGCTCCCTCAGCTTATCAGCGTTTTCGTGGATGACTCGACGGCAAAGCTCAGTCAGTTCCGGAAGCTCTTCGACAATGGCGACTGGAGCGGGCTTGCCATGGAGGCTCATACGCTCAAGTCCGTATGCGCGACGTACGGCGCCATGAGGTGCCGCGATGAGGCAATAGCCTTCGAGAAGCTCTGCAAGGCCGCAGAGCCCGACCGCGCTGCTATCGGGGAAAAGCTTGACTCCCTCCTCGGAACGCTCAGGGAGAGCATCGCTGCTGTAGGCGGATTCACCCTTAAATGAAAATAAATTCTGTCGTGTCGCGCGGAGACGGCTTCCGGAGCGCGGCGGAGGGGGCTGTGCAGAATCTCAGGGAACTCTCCCCGGAGACTCCGGATCACATCTTTGCCGCCTATGACAGCCGCCTTGATCCGGCGGAGGTCTGTGACTGCCTGAACCGCTCGTTTCCTGGTACGTCCTTCATTGCCGCATCATCATACAAAGGGGTGGTCTCGGATCAGAGCAGCGCCTTCGTCTGTGATGAGGCTGTTTCAATGCTCGCACTGTACGACAAGGACGGATCGTTCGGCTCGGCCTGCGGGTATTTCGGGGACGTAAGCTCCGATGCGGAGATTGAGGCCATCATCGAGCGGGCCATAACAAACGCCGGGCGCAACGGCGAGGCGCCTGACGCAGTCTGGATCTCAGCGTCGGTCGGTGACGAGAACCGGGTAATCAGCGTCATCGAGTCAATGATGGGACCGTCAGTGCAGATTACCGGAGGGACGCCGGGGACTCTCGACGGGCTGGGTGCCGATCCTGCGAGCAGATCTGCCTGCGCACCGGGAGGGATGGTCTGCGGCACCAGGTTCCTCGCCGTGACGGTCCTCTATCCTTCCTGCTGGATAACGGCGTGCTGCCGCACGGCGTTCGCTCCGTCAAACGTGGTCGGGAAGATCACGAGGAGCTCGGGCAATGTCGTCTACGAGATAAATTACCGGCCGGCTGCCGAGCAGTATGCCGACTGGCTCCGGAGCCTCGGCTATGTGGGAAGGCAGGAACGCCTCTCCCCTGCGGCCCTCCAGAGGCAGTCGGTGCTTCATCCGATCGGATTCATGGCCGGCTCGCTCGGGGCGCAGACCTTCTACAAGGCAGCCATCTGCGACAGCATCGGCACTGACGGCTCGATGACCCTTCTCGTTGACATCCCCTCGTTCGAGGCGGTGACGGTCATGTCCGACGCCTCCAAGGATGCCGTCGCCGGCTGCTTTGCCTGTGACAGGAACAGCATGCTCTATTACCGCGACATCCGCTATTACGGATCGATGTACGCGGTCTGCGCGAGCTACGGGAAGAACATCACAGGGGCGGATGCTGACCGCCTGGCTGAGTCGGTCAGGAATGTCCAGTCACGCGGCGCCTACGCCGGGATGTTCTCCGACGGCGAGCAGGGCAGGATAGGCGACAGCAGGAACCATAACGGGTATCTGATGGTCTGCGGGATGCATTTCTACGACGCGATCTGACCTTGTCAGGCGCGATGATTCCGAGTGGTTTGTGATGCCGGAGGAAACAGGTCACAATGCCAAAACTATCGAGAGCCGACTATGAGCTTCAGAAGGCGAAGCTTCAGCTGACATTCAGCCGCGACCGCGAGTCGAAGCGCCGCGACGAGATGCTGATCTTCCTGAGCGGTCTTGCGGAGCACAAGCGCGCCAAGACGCCCGAGGAGCAGTTCCTCACCATTATCGCCATCCTGCGCCGCATCATGGATTTCGAGAATGCCGCCATCTACAGCATATCAAGGGACGGCTCCCTTTCCCTTTTCACCGCTGAAAAGCAGGGCGCGCCTGTGTCGATTCCTGACTGCCCGCTCGTGAGGCGCGTTTTGGCAGGGAAGTCATCGGAGATCTGCCGGCCGTGGCTTGTGAAGGGATTTGAAAAGCTGGGACAGGAGGATCTCGCGGCGCTCAGAAGCTCTGTGCTGATGGATGTCGAGAGCAACGGCATAAAGCGCGTCTTCATACTGATGAGCTCAAAGCCGCTCACGCTCGGTTTCGGCGAGAGGAAGCGCCTGGTTTCCTACAAGCCCTTCATCGAGTATGCCCTCTCGAGCATGGACTACCGCAACCATATGGAAGAGCTGGTGCGCGCGAAGACCGCCGAGCTCGAGCGCTCGAGGCAGACCATCTATGACTATGCGAGCATCTCCTCGGATGCCTTCTGGCGGCTTGGCAATGACCTCAAGCTCCGGGATCTCAGCGATCTTCCGAGCACCGCAAGCAACAGCGACGCCATGCGCTTCTTTGCCCATGCGGAGGGAAAGACCCTGGAGTCGCTCTTTTCGGTAAGGGAGAGGGAGCACCCGCAGCATTACAACGATCTCGTGGACCGGATGGAGCGGCACGAGCCCTTCAGGAATGAGGTGTTCGAGTTCCAGAACGAGGGGCTCCGCCGGAGCTTCAGCCTGAGCGGAATGCCGTTCAGCGGGCCAGACGGAGGCTTTGAAGGCTACCACGGCACGGCGACCGACGTTACGGGAGAGGTCGAGTACCAGAAGCGCATGAAGGCGGTTGTCGAGGCTGAGACCAAGGCCAACCGCATCAAGTCGGACTTCCTCGCCATAATGAGCCATGAGATCAAGACCCCGATGCAGGCAATCCTCGGCATGCTCGACCTCCTCTCGCAGACCGAGACCAGCGAGAAGCAGGACGGGCTCATCAGGCACATCACGGATTCCGCGAAGGTGCTGCAGACCCTGATAAACGATGTCCTCGACTTCTCGAGAATGCGCTCTGACCAGGTCAGCTTCGAGAAGAAGCCGTTCTCCATCAGGTACCTCATGGATACCGTCATCGTGCAGATGCAGGAGAAGGCGCGCGGCCGCCCGGTGAAGTTCGTGCTGCAGGTCGAGGAGAGCTTTCCGAAGATGATGGTCGGAGATCAGGCCCGCATGGCGCAGATTTTCTTCAACCTGCTCGGCAACGCGCTGAAGTTCACGCCGTCAGGCACCATCACTCTGCACGCGAGCTGGATCAAGAGCCACCGGCTGTATTTCGAGGTAATCGACACCGGAATCGGAATCAGCGCGGAGTCACTCCGGCATCTTTTTGTTCCGTTCCGCCAGTCGGACTCCTCGGTCTCGAGGAGGTTCGGCGGCACCGGGCTCGGTCTCGCCATCTCGAAGAGGATAGTCGAGCTCATGGGCGGCAATATCGGCGTCACGAGCGAGGAGGGGCACGGCAGCCGCTTCTGGTTCATCGTCCCGTATCACAAGCCCATCGAGCACCCGGTCGGGAAGGAGTCGATAGTCGCCGGGAACGGGGCGCAGAAGAGAAATTTCAATATCCTTCTCGTGGAGGACAGCCAGATCAACCGCTTTATCCTCCGGACCATGCTCGAGAAGCTCGGCCACAAGGTGACAGTTGCCGAGAACGGGCAGGAGGCCGTGAGGCTCGTGGAGGAGGTTCATCCCGAGCTGGTGTTCATGGATCTCCAGATGCCGCTCATGGACGGCTTTGAGGCGTCAAGGCTTATCCTCAAGTACCACCCGAAGCTGGTAATCCTTGCCCTTACCGCCAACGTGACGGAGGAGGAGAGGACCAAGTGCCGTGAGGCCGGGATGACGGACATTGTCGGAAAGCCGGTGACGACCGCCACGCTGCAGAACGTGATAAAGGCCTTCACCAACGTCATAAACGAGAGCCTGGGAGAGGAAGGCGGCAGTGTACGCCCTGAAAGAGGGGAAGAGGAGAATGGCAGGAAGAAAAAGAAGCCTGTCGTCAGGCCTCTTGATGAGTAACGCGGCTCCGCTCTTCAGGCAGGGCCGCGCGGAAGCCGGCTACTGCTGTGAGATTACCCAGTGCAGGAAGTTCTTCCTGTCCTCGGGAGAAAGCGAGAGATAGGCCTTCTGCAGCGTCTCCATCGCGCCGGTCTTTGATACTGCGGGAGCCGCGCTCTTCTGTGCGGCGGCAGGCGCAGCAGCAGGGGCTGCGGCAGCTGCTGTTCCGGCTGCAGCATAAGAGCCTGCTCCGTCAGACTGGATCATCTTTACGGTGGACTGTGAGGTTTCCTCCGGGGTAAGCACCTTGAAGGCCTTTCCTGCGTCCTCAAGCTCCTTCTGGTAGTCACGCCCGATCTGGACTCCGTTCCTGGAGTTCAGCACGAAAATCTCGCCTTCCTTCGGTGTTCCGTCGGTGTGTACGAGCTTGACGTCAGGCTTGTAGGCGAATCTCTCGATTTTGTCAAAGCTCTTCGGGAACCTGAAGGAAAGGGTGAGTCTGTCATTCTCCTCCGCGTTGAAGTTGACGACAACGGGCTGACCTGCGAGGTAGCGGCTGTCCGTGTGGTAGCGGAAGGTTCCCTCAACCCTCATGACAAGCTGGTGTGGCCCGGCGGGGAGGGTGACGGTCTCTGCTCCCGACTTTACGGCAGGCGCCTTGTCATCGCTGTCAACCATCACCAGCGTGAAAGGATCTGGGATCTCGAACTCCGCAGCCTCCGCGCACAGCGGAAGAATGACAGCCGCAGCAGACAGTGTCAGAGTGAAGATTTTGTTCATGGATTTTCCTTCTTAGTGTTCTGTTTTGTGACGCACATCCGATTTTACTGCTTTATGGAAAAAACTGCGAGTTTTGTCTATAATCCCGCCGGACGCGTGCCGGCGCCGCCGCAGCTGACGGATCCTCCGGCATTTTTTTCTCTTTTCTGAATGACCTGCCATCCTGGCATCCGGAGTTTCTGATGAAGGCGCTGCAGCTTATTGCACTATCAGCCATTGCTTTTTCATTTGCGGCATCATCTGCCGAGGTTTACAGAACTGACAATGCCGACTTTGAGATCTACGGCAGGGCGAAGGTGAACATGTTCAACGGCTACGCCTACGAGTTCACCACAGGAAAGGAGGCCCACCCGAAGCTCTACGGATCGGCGCAGCTCGGCGTGAGCGGCTCGACGGCAGTCCCCGGGAGCAATACCAGGGTATTCGGCAACCTCATCTACGATCTCTCCGCGGAGGACTCCGATGACGTCGAGGACCGCATCCGCGCCCGCTACGGCTATTTAGGCGTTCAGTTCGAGGAGGCGGGGCGCCTTCTTGCGGGAAGGACAAGGCCCGCGATTTACAAGACCATCGGGCTTGCCGATGTCTACACCGACTGGGGCTCGCAGGGCAACGCTTTCTGGGGGCTCGAGGGCGAGGCCGGCGGCCGCCAGGACGGCCTCGTCATGTACGATCTTGACATCAACGGCTTCAGCTTCACCGCGAACTACCAGTTCCGCGACAACGGCAAGAACCTCCGTGACGGCTGGTCCGCGAACCTCGGCTACGAGTGGCCGCAGAAGGTCGGCATCACCGGAGGCATCTACGGCTTTGACGCCATCGACGATGACGCGCCGAGGAAGTTCAGCGACAAGAAGGAGTACGCGATCGGCATCTATTACGGCGCCTTCGCGAGCCCCGGCTTCTACACTGCCATTGTCTACGACCATGCGAAGCTCAAGGGCACGACCAGCATGGACGATGACGCCTACCGCACCGACGGCGGCGACTTCGTCCTGAGCTGGACCTCGCCGAAGAAGGCCTGGACAGTCATCGCGGGCTACAGCCTCCTCAAGGATCAGTCCAGGGATTCCGGTGAGGCGTACCGCATCAACCAGATTGTCGGCAACGTGACCTGGAACCTCACGGACAACGCCAATCTCTATGTGGAGTATGCCGACAACTTCGGTGAGGGTGAGCACAGCACCGCGCATCGTGATATTCTTACCTTGGGCGCAATCTACAACTTCTGATGAGCTGCGGAGAGACGCTTCCGTTTATGTTGCGTGCGGGCCGGACATCCGGTCCGCGCTTTTGCCTGTATGAGCGTGAAAATGCCAGAAATAAGTCCTGAGGCTCAGAGCGTCCGTGACGCGCTGGTGAAGAGCGGTCTTGAGAATCCCTATGCACCGAACGGCCTTTCTCCCGAGGAAAAGAAGGCTGCCATCGAGGATCATGTGAGAGGCATCATGGAAGCCCTGGGGCTTGATCTGAAGGATGACTCCCTCGAGAACACGCCGAGGCGCATCGCGAAGATGTACGTCGACGAGATTTTCTCTGGGCTCGACTATGCGAACTTTCCGAAGATTACCCTCATCGAGAACAAGATGCACGTCGACGAGATGGTAAAGGTCTGCGACATTACCGTCACAAGCACCTGCGAGCACCATTTCGTGACGATAGACGGCAAGGCGAAGGTCGCCTACATGCCGAAGAAGCGCATCATCGGCCTCTCCAAGATCAACCGCATCGTGAAGTTCTTCGCGAGGAGGCCGCAGGTGCAGGAGCGCCTCACCCAGCAGATCCTGGTGGCTCTCCAGACGCTCCTCGAGACCAAGGACGTGGCGGTCACCATCTGCGCCACCCATTACTGCGTGAAGGCAAGGGGCGTCGAGGACGCCTCCTCGTTCACCCAGACCACGGCGCTCGGCGGATATTTCAAGACCAATGCGGCATCGAGGCACGAGTTCCTCTCAGATACGGACACGCGCTGCTAGAAGGATTGTCAGGATAACAGTCAGGGGAGAAAAACATGGATACTCTTGAGAATCTCATTAAGGAAAAGATTACCAGCATTCCTGATTTTCCGAAGAAGGGGATTATTTTCCGCGACGTTACCACCCTTATCGAGGACAAGGAGGCCTTCGGAGCCGTCATCTCGGCCATAGCCTGGAATTACCGCAAGTCAGGAACAGTCTTTGACAAGGTCGCAGGTCCTGAGGCGAGAGGGTTCATTGTCGGAGCTCCCGTGGCCTACGCGCTGAACGCCGGCCTCGTGCTCGTGAGAAAGCCCGGAAAGCTCCCCCGCGAGGTTTATTCCGAGTCATATGATCTCGAGTACGGCTCTGCCTCAATCGAGATACACCGTGACTCCATCAAGCCCGGCGAGCATGTGCTCCTTGCTGACGATCTCATCGCGACTGGCGGCACCGCAGAGGCTGCCGTGAAGCTCATCAGGAAGGCGGGCGGCATCGTCGATCACGCGGTGTTCCTCATCAACCTCCCTGATCTCGGCGGCGTCGAGCGCCTTAAGAATCTCGGAGTCGAGAGCCTCACTCTCGCATCCTATACGGGGGCCTAATGAGCTACCAGGTTCTTGCAAGAAAATACCGTCCGCATAAGTTTGAGGAGGTCGTAGGGCAGCAGAACGTGCTGACCGCGCTCAGGAACTCATTCGAGAGCGGCAGGATCCACCATGCCTACCTCCTCAGCGGCACGCGCGGCGTCGGCAAGACGACAATTGCGAGAATCATGGCCAAGTGCCTCAACTGCGAGAAGGGCGTCACCAGCAGCCCCTGCGGCGAGTGCGAGGCCTGCCGCCAGATCGACGAGGGCAGGTTCGTCGACCTCATCGAGATCGATGCCGCCTCGAGGACCAAGGTCGACGACACCAGGGAAATCCTCGAGAACGTACAGTACAAGCCGACCCAGGGCAGGTACAAGGTCTACCTCATCGACGAGGTGCACATGCTCTCGAAGAGCAGCTTCAATGCTCTCCTGAAGACCCTTGAGGAGCCTCCCGAGTATGTGAAGTTCATCCTGGCGACGACTGATCCGGAGAAGCTCCCTGTCACCATCCTCTCGCGCTGCATACAGTTCAGGCTGAGGGCATTGAGCGTCGATGAGATCTCGGGCGAGCTACAGAAGATCCTGAAGGCGGAGAACATCTCCTCCGAGGATGCCGCGGTGAGGGATCTTGCCGTTGCGGCAAGGGGAAGCATGCGTGACGCCCTGAGCCTTACCGACCAGGCAATAGCGCTAGGCGGCGGCAATGTCACGGCGAAGGTCGTGAACGGCATGCTCGGGACCATTGACCGCTCCATCATCACCGGACTCGTCAACTCCATCGTCTCCGGAAACATCGAGGATTTCAACAGGAACCTTGCGGCAGTTGTGGCCGAGTCACCGGACTGGGGCAGGGTGCTCTCGGATCTCGGTGATTTCTTCCACCAGACCGCGCTCCTCCAGTTCACCGGGCGCGGCACGGAGGGGCTCTTCACCTTCGATCCGTCATTCCTCAGCTTCTATGCGGGGAAAATAAGTCCCGAGACCCTGCAGATGTTCTACGAGATCGTGACGAACGGCCTCAGGAACCTCAAGTCTGCTCCCTCAGGGCGCGCTGGCTTTGACATGACCGTTATGCGCCTTTTCGCCTTCTCCCCGAAGAATGCCGGAAACATTGTCTTCAATGTTCCGGACGGCAGCGCGCGCGGCGCACAGGGTGCGGCAGCAGCTCCTGCCGGAGGGGCATCAGTGAGCCGGAATTCACCCGCTGACGGAGAAGCAGCCGCAGAGCAGGCAGATCCCGCCGTGAGAGGCGCAGAGCAGCCTGAGCGTCCCGCTCCGGATGCCGGTGTCACCGGACCTGCAGCCCGGGACGCAGAGTATCCACGGATGCCGGAGCCCGGCGCAGAGGATCTAAAAAAAAAATTAACTGACGCACCTTCGCCTTCGGAAGAGGGCGGCAGTACAGTAACAGACGAGTCGTCTGCCGCACGGCAGGAGCCTGCGGCAGAGGGTGAGTTCTCCGCAGAGAGGGAAGAGCCTTCCGGAGCAGAGCCTCAGTCTGCAAATGTCCCGCCTGCGGCAGATGAGATCCCCGCACCGGCCGCTCCGGACTTAAGCTCATCTGATTCAGCTGCCGCTGCACCGCCTGCCGGCCAGGCTGTGGCTGAGGATGCCGCTCATGCGGCTGCGCCTTCAGAGCCTGCAGCGCCGTCAGAGCCTCCAGCTCCCGCCGGGCCTTTATCATCTCCGCAGCCTTCGGAATACCAGGCTCCCCAGGAGCCCTCCGCCACTGAACAGCCGCGCGGGAGCTCACAGGAATACGTCATTCCGCCCGGAGGCAGCGGCGCCGTTCCCTATTCTGACTACGAATCCGGAGCAGAGTACGCCGAGCCCGCGGAGATCGGTCCCCGCGAGGACGGCTACGATGATGTCGACATGTCGTACATCAATGAGGAGCATGACGCGGCCGAGTTCAGGTTCCAGAGCAGCAGGAACGACGGAGCAGAGACTGAAGAGGAGGAGCACCGTGACGCGGGAAGCGGGTTCGGGCAGGAGCTTGCCGAGTCGGATCTCATCGGAGAGATAGACGACGACTGGTGCGCGGATCTCGCCAAATCCGGCATAAGCGGCATCGATCTCTATGTCCTTATGAGCGGCCTCCGTACGGAGAGCAACGGCCTCTGGACCGTCACGCTTCCGAGCGCGCTCCAGGATGCCGCGGGCGAGGGCTTCCGGCAGAGAGTTGCCGGGGCATTCCGTTCGAGCACCGGCTCGGCGGTAAGGCTTGAGTATGTCTTCACCGGCGAGGCGCTTTCCGGCACGCCGCTGCAGCTTGCCGGGCAGAAACTCGGCGCGATCAGGAAGCAGGTCGTCTCAGACGTCGAGAAGAGGCAGGGCTTTGAGGCATTGAAGCAGCTCCTCTCGCTCAAATATGACGAGAACTCTGTGCATATCCTGAAAGAATGATCATCCACTGCCTGAGGCCATGGCCGCAGGCAGTGAAAAGAGCAGGATCGTCCCCGGGAAACTGCCTTTTTCACATGTTTTTCAGACCTTCCTTCCTGTTTACCATTCTTTCACATTTCCTGTTAACGCTTTTAAACGGACTTTCGCCTTAAAGGCCTCCGGACACTGTGCATAGCGGGATTCGCGCGGTGTGAATCACCCCATGCGGCAGAAAATCCGGCAGAGGTGCAGTTTTTTCCGGAACATCAGGACGGCGGTGATATTTGCTATAATCACCGCGCTCTGATGCGGCCATGAAGATTAACCGGCTCGCGGGGCGCAGGATACACTCAAAAATTCAGAAGGAGAATGAATATGTTCGGTGGAGCAGGAATGGGCGGCATCATGCGCCAGGCACAGATGGCCCAGAAGCGCATTGAGGACGCACAGAAGAAGGTCGAGGCTCTTGAGGTTGAGGGCAAGGCATCCGGCGGGCTCGTCCAGGTTGTTGTTGACGGCAAGCACCGCGTCAAGAAGGTTACTCTCTCTCCGGAGCTCAAGACCGAGGATCTCGACATGATCGGGGATCTCATGCTCGCAGCAGTCAATGACGCCGAGACCGCTCTTGACGCAGAGTCCGGGAAGATCCTGAAGGAAGCTACCGGCGGCATGAAGCTTCCGTTCAACCTGGGATTCTGAGGTCCCTGTGGCAGCTCTCTTCAGTCCCCTGCTTGACGATCTCATCAAGAACCTGCAGACGCTTCAGGGCGTCGGCCGCAGGACTGCGCAGCGCATGGCGTTCAGGCTCCTGGAGCACGACCGTGAGAAGGGCGTGCGCCTTGCCGAGATCCTCGGGCGCTCGATGAGGGAGATCAGGGAGTGCCGTCTCTGCCGGAATTTCACCGAGCAGGAGGTCTGCCCGATCTGCGCGTCGGCAAAGAGGGCTGCCCATCATCAGCTCTGCATCGTCGAGACTCCCTCCGACGTTGCTGCCATCGAGGGAACTGAGCAGTTCTTCGGGCAGTACTTCGTGCTGCATGGCCACATCTCGCCGATAGACGGCATCGGCCCGGATGAGATCGGGCTGCCGCTCCTCGAGAAGCGCTTCTCGGAGGAGAAGTTCGAGGAGGTTATACTTGCCATGAGCCCTGGCTCGGAGGGCAGCGTCACCTCTTACTACATCTCTGACATCGCAAGGAAATACGGTATCCGCCTTACAAGCATCGCGCACGGCGTTCCGATGGGCGGCGGGCTTGAGTTCGTTGACGGGCGCACGCTCTCTGTCTCCCTCAAGGACAGGAGGGATCTCGAGTAGCGCCACAATCCGCCGCGGCTTTTCCCGCGGCTCCTGTCTTCTGCAGGCATTCATCTCGCCGGAAAATCTGACATCTGAGCACGGCTTTCATACATGCGGTGATGAATGTCATAGTTTTTTAAGGTTTACCTGACATTACTCACCATGCAGTGGCACAATCGGATAGAATTGCCATAAGTATCGTGATATAAAGAATCGCCCGCTTTGCAGGTTTCTGTTAAGCGGCTGGCGGTGCTTTGTATAAAAGCGGCCTTATGCGGCGGTTTCCGGGGATGCATTGCTTTGTGCAGCCTTGAAATATAATGCCGTGTGACCAGGGCGGGACTGTTTGGATCCGGTTGTTGCATCGGATCAGGGAGTGAGGAAAATGCCTGACAATACCAAGCTGACAGAAGAGGACATCAAGCTCCGTTACATCACTCCGGCAATCCAGAAGACGTGGAAGAACGAGAATATCCTGATGGAGGCGCAGATCACTGCCGGCAGGATCAATCTGACTGAAAAAGTCGTCAAGCGCGACGCTCCGAAGAAAGCCGACTATCTTCTTCTGCTCCGCCCGAACCATCCAATTGCCGTAGTTGAGGCAAAGGACAATAAGCATTCGGTATCGCACGGGATGCAGCAGGCAAAGGAATATGCCAGGATGCTTGATGTTCCTTTTGCCTACAGCTCGAACGGGGATGCCTTCGAGGAGTTCGATGCCATTACCGGGAAGGAGCGGGAGATCCCCCTCGGGGAATTTCCCTCGCCTGATGAGCTTTACCAGCGGTACAAGAAAGAGAAAGGGCTGACAGCGGATGAGGAGAAAATAATCAATCAGCCCTACTATACAAGCCAGAGCACCAATGCGCCGAGGTATTACCAGCGCGTTGCCATCAACCGCACGCTTGACGCCATCGCAAGGGGGCAGAACAGGATCCTGCTTGTCATGGCGACGGGAACCGGAAAAACCTACACTGCCTTCCAGATTGTCTACCGCCTTATAAAGAGCGGTCTCAGGCACAAGGTCCTCTATCTTGCCGACCGGAATATCCTGGTGGATCAGTCAATCAGCCAGGATTTCAAGCCGCTTGAGAAGACGATACACAAAATCAATTTCACGAATGAGGATCCCACGACAATCACCTCCTATGAGGTCTACTTCTCACTCTACCAGCAGCTTGCCGGAGACGGAGAGGAGGGCGATGATGAGGAAGATGCGGGGGTGAATGAGGCGCTAGGCGCCGGGGCAGAGGAGGATGATGAGGCCGCGGGCCGCCTTGCATCGCTCTTCAGGCCTGATTTCTTTGACCTCGTAATCGTTGATGAGTGCCACCGGGGCTCTGCGAAGAAGGACAGCAGCTGGAGAAAGATACTTGACTACTTCAGCTCCGCAACCCAGATCGGCATGACCGCCACTCCGAAGGAGACCAAGTACGTCTCAAACATCGACTATTTCGGCGAGCCGGTCTACACCTACAGCCTGAGGGCCGGCATTGATGACGGCTTCCTTGCCCCGTTCCGGGTTATAAACGTCAAGACCGACATAGGGGAGGGCTGGCGCCCTACGAAGGGTCAGAAGGACAAATCAGGCAAGGAGATTGAGGATCGCATCTATACCAACAAGGACTTTGACTACAATATCGTACTCGAGGACCGCACTCAGCAGGTTGCGAAGGAAATAACGGCCTATCTCAAGGCAACAGGCCGGATGCAGAAAACCATCGTGTTCTGCGCCACCGAGGATCATGCTGAGAGGATGCGGGTCGCGCTCGCAAATCTCAATGCCGACATGGTCAGGGAGAACCCAGACTATGTTGTCCGCATAACAGGTAGCGACTCTTACGGCAAGGACAAGCTCGACTACTTTATTTCCGTGTCTGACTACCCGGTCATAGCGACAACATCGAAGCTGCTCTCGACCGGAGTCGACTGCAAGATGACGAAGCTTATCGTCCTTGACCAGATGATAAGCTCAATGACGACCTTCAAGCAGATTATCGGGCGAGGGACACGCATCCGCGAGAATGACGGCAAAACGTATTTCGTGGTCATGGACTTCAGGAATGTCACGAGGCTGTTTGCCGATCCTGACTGGGACGGGCCTGTCGAGCAGACAGACGGCTTTGATCCGGATGCGGAGGGCAGGAAGAACCCCAGAGAACCCGGGCGCGAGAAAAAGCAGCATCCGATTGTCGATGAGAACGGCTGCAGGGTGCAGGTCACGGACAAGGCCGTGCAGCTTTTTGATTCTTCGGGAAAGCTTGTCCGCGAGGAAAGCATCACCGACTATGCGAAGTCAACTATACTCGGGACCTACTCGAACCTTGACGATTTCATCAGCAAGTGGTCGGCGGAGGAAAAGAAGTATGTCATCCGCCAGCGCCTCATTGATCGCGGCATAGATATCGGCAAGATTAAGAAAGACATGGACATGGATGGCGTCAGCGACTATGACTTCATTTGCCATCTGGCGTTCAACGCAAAGCCTCTTACCAGAAAGGAACGGGCGGACAGGCTTAAAAAGCGCGATTTCCTCAATCAGTACAGCGGCCATGCGAGGGAAGTCCTGGAGGAACTCCTCTCAAGGTATGAGGATACCGGTATCTATGATATTGAGAAGCCTGAAGTTCTAAAGCTTCCGCAGTTCGCGAGGTTCGGCAAGCCGGCAAAAATCGCGCAGCTCTTCGGCGGCAAGGGCGGATACCATACGGCCATAAAGAAGCTTGAGACAGAATTGTACAATGACAGCGGAGCAGAGCATAAATGAGCAGTTTGTCGGGATTTGTCAAAAGAATGCGTGACATCATGAGGAATGATGCCGGCATCAACGGAGACGCGCAGCGCATTGAGCAGATTGCCTGGATGCTCTTCCTGAAGGTTTACGATGCAAAGGAGACCAACTGGGAATTTGAAGAGGACGATTACCAGTCCATCATCCCCGAAAATTGCCGCTGGTCAGCCTGGGCGCATGACGATAAAAGCGGGGAGGCGCTCACCGGTGACAGCCTGCTTGAGTTTGTGAACAACACGCTCTTCCCGACGCTAAAGGGGCTTGAGGTCACGCCGGAGACCCCGGTTCAGAAATCGATCGTCAAAACCACCTTTGAGGACGCCAATCAGTATATGAAGGACGGCGTCCTTCTCCGCCAGCTTATAAACGTCATTGATGAGCTTGATCTTTCTGACACAGAGGAAAACCATGCCTTCGGGGAAATCTATGAATCCATCCTGAAGGAGCTGCAGTCTGCAGGCAGCGCAGGTGAGTTCTACACGCCGCGCGCGGTAACCAGCTTCATGGCAAGGATGATAAAGCCGAAGCTCGGCGAGGTTATGGCAGACTTTGCCTGCGGAACCGGCGGCTTCATCACGAGCTGGCTTTCCGAGCTCTGGGAGCAGGTGCATGACACTGAGGATCAGGAAGCATGGGGCAGATCAGTCTACGGCATTGAGAAGAAGCAGTTCCCGTACATGCTCTGTATCACGAACCTCCTTCTTCATGACCTTGACGTTCCCAAGGTCTATCACGACAATTCTCTTCTTCGTGACGTGCTGAGCTATACGGAGGCTGACAAGTTTGACGTCATCCTCATGAATCCTCCTTATGGCGGCAGTGAAAAGGCCGATGTGAAGAGCCATTTCCCGGCGGATCTTGCGGGAAGCGAGACAGCCGATCTCTTTATGTCCGTCATCATGTACCGGATGAAAAAGACGGGGCGTGCCGCGGTTATACTCCCTGACGGCTTCCTGTTCGGAACTGATAACGTAAAAGTGAACATCAAGAAGAACCTGCTGAGGGACTTCAACCTCCATACCATTATCCGTATGCCGGGGAGCGTATTTTCTCCCTACACCTCAATCACAACGAATATCCTGTTCTTCGATCACAACGGGCCGACAAAAGAGACCTGGTTCTACCGCCTTGACATGCCGGAAGGATACAAGCATTTCTCGAAGAGCAAACCGATGAAGCTGGAGCATTTTGATCCGGTTGTCGAATGGTGGGACGATCGTCATGCCATTGAGCAGGACGGCTTTGACAAGGCAAAATGCTTCACCGCGGAGCAGCTCTCTCAAGAGTTTGGCTACAACTTCGATCTCTGTGGGTTCCCTCATGAGGAGGAGGAAATCCTTGATCCGCTCGACCTTATCCAGCGCTACCAGGAGCAGCGCAGCAGCCTGAATGCGGAAATTGACAGAGTCCTTTCGGAAATCACAGAGAAGCTCGGAGAGGCTAAGGAATGACCCCACAGGAGTTAAAAAACAGCATCCTGCAGCTTGCCATTCAGGGAAAACTCGTTGAACAGCGTCCGGAGGAAGGCACTGGCGATGAGCTTTACAAGAGGATACAGGCTGAGAAGCAGAAACTCATCAAGGATGGCAAGCTTAAGAAAGAAAAGCCTTTGCCGGAGATTGCCGAAGATGAGATTCCGTTTGAGATTCCTGAAAACTGGAAATGGGTACATCTATCTGATTTGGGTGAAATTGTTGGAGGAGGAACCCCTAAAACGGGAGATCCTTCTTTGTGGGATGATGACGGGATTCCATGGCTTACGCCCGCTGATATGAAAAATATCAGGGGTATGTATGCTTCACATGGGGAGAGAAATATTTCTCAAACTGGTTTAGCAAAATCTTCCGCACAGCTCATGCCTAAGGGGACCGTACTCTATTCCAGCCGGGCTCCTATCGGATACATTGCAATTGCTGCAAATGATATCTGCACAAATCAAGGGTTTAAGTCTTTGGTCCCAGCAAATACGGAAATCAATAAATACATGTATTACTGCCTTATCGCGAGAACTGACGATATCAAGGCCAGGGCGTCCGGCACAACGTTCAAAGAGATATCAGGTGCCGGATTTGGTGCAACATTAGTACCTCTTCCTCCGTTGGGCGAGCAGAAGCGCATTGTTGCCAAAATTGAGGAACTTCTACCGCTGGTCGAACGCTATGGAGAGGCGTGGACAAAGCTGGAAGAATTCAACAAGAAGTTCCCTGATGACATGAAAAAGTCAATTCTTCAGCAGGCTATTCAGGGAAAGCTGGTTGAGCAACGGCCGGAGGAAGGCACAGGAGAGGAGCTTTATCAGCAGATACAGGCTGAAAAGCAGAAACTCATTAAGGCAGGCAAGCTTAAGAAGGAAAAGCCTCTTCTTGAGATTACACAGGATGAGATTCCGTTTGAGATTCCTGAAAGCTGGAAATGGGTACATTTAAACTCAATTGCTACTACTTCATTGGGTAAGACAATTAACAAGACCAAAGATACAGGAGACATGGTTAGCTACCTGTGCAGTATAAATATTTATTGGACGGGTATTGATCTCGCGACAATAAAGCAAACAGCTTTTTCAGAGGAAGAAAAAAAGAAATACAGTCTTAGAAAAGGCGATTTGCTGATTTGCGAAGGCGGTGATATCGGACGGGCTGCTGTTTGGAGCGGCAATGAGGAAATGTATTATCAGAACGCGCTGCATCGCGTGCGTTTTTATTGTGACATTGATCCTCAATTTTATAGATACTTGTTTGAGTGCTATAAGTATTCAGGACGGCTTGATCAAGCAGGTAAAGGCGTTACCATTCAGCATTTAGTGCAGAAAGAACTGTACGGACTTTGGATTCCTCTTCCACCTCTTGCAGAGCAGAAGCGCATTGTTGCTAAGATTGAGGAAATCCTGCCTTTATGTGAGAAGCTGAAGTAACGCCGGCCGCTGCAAATTTTCTTGAGATATAAAAAATGCAGCGGATTTCGGTATTGCAAGGTCACAGAGTCTCACGCAGCTCAGCGTAAATTGTTCTGAATCTGTTCAAGGTCTCCTGAAAACTCTGCTCAGAAATTATTTTGGCAAGGATATGCAACGCCCGGCACGGATTTGCCTGGCGTTATGCCTGAAGTTTTCAATGGGCAGCTGTCAGGTCCTCCGGGTATGTTTTTTTACCAGCGGTTGTTCCGTTTCTGCTGTCAGACAGCTCCTGCCGGCATTAAGCTGAGTCTTCAGAGAAATTTTTCTTGAAAATCCAAATTAAGCCCATAGATAAACGGCAGCTGATTGATAATCATATTCGGAGATCAATACAATCTATGGCAGAAGAACATGTATTTCAGACTGAAGTCAAGCAGATGCTCAACCTGCTTGCGAACAGCCTTTACTCAAACAAGGAGGTCTTCCTCCGCGAGCTGATTTCCAACGCTTCGGACGCAGCGGACAAGCTCCGCTTCAAGGCGCTCACCAACAATGATCTGTATGAGGGCGATCCCAACCTCCGCATCAGGATTTCAGTGGACAAGGATGCCAAGACCCTGACGATTTCCGATAACGGCATCGGCATGAGCGAGAAGGACGCCATTGACCATCTCGGCACCATCGCGAAGTCCGGCACTGCCGAGTTCATCAAGCAGCTCTCCGGCGACCAGGCCAAGAACTCCGGCCTTATCGGCCAGTTCGGCGTTGGCTTCTACTCCGCGTTCATTGTCGCAGACAAGGTCACCGTCGAGTCAAGGGCCGCAGGCGACCCGAAGACCGAGGGCGTACGCTGGGTATCTGACGGCACCGGCACCTTCTCAACCGAGAAGATCGAGAAGGAGGAGCACGGCACCTCCGTAATCCTTCATATCAAGGATGACGAGAAGCAGTTCCTCGATGACTGGCAGATCAGGAGCATCATCGAGAAGTACTCCGACCACATCGGCATTCCTGTAGAGGTCTGGCAGGTCAAGACCCCTGAGCCCCCGAAGGACGGAGAGGAGCCCAAGAAGCCGGATCCCAAGGACGGCGAGTGGAAGCAGATCAACGCCGCCACCGCTCTCTGGACCCGTGAGCCCAAGGAGATCAAGGACGAGGAGTACAAGGAGTTCTACAAGCATATCAGCCGCGACTGGGATGATCCGCTGGTATGGGCCCACAACAAGGTCGAGGGAACCCTGGAGTACACCAGCCTGCTCTACATTCCGTCTCATGCTCCGTTCGATCTGATGAGCCGCGACCAGAAGCACGGCCTCAAGCTCTATGTGCAGCGCGTCTTCATCATGGATGACGCCGAGGACTTCATGCCGGTCTACCTGCGCTTCGTCAAGGGCGTCCTTGACTCTGCTGATCTGCCGCTCAACGTTTCACGTGAGATCCTGCAGAACAACCGCCTGACCAGCCAGCTGCGCAAGGCCTGCACCAAGCGCGTTCTCAATATGCTCGAGAAGCTCTCGAAGGATGATCCTGAGAAGTACCAGAAGTTCTGGACCGAGTTCGGCAGGGTAATGAAGGAAGGCCCGGTAGAGGACTACGAGAACCGCGAGAATGTCGCAAAGCTTCTCCGCTTCGCCTCGACCTACACCAACAGCTCTGCCCAGACCGTAAGCCTCGATGACTACATTTCGAGGATGAAGGACAAGCAGAAGAACATCTACTACATCATTGCGGACAGCTATGAGTCAGCGGTCAACAGCTCGCACCTTGAGCTCCTCAAGAAGAAGGGCGTTGAGGTCCTGCTCCTCACCGACCGTATTGATGAGTGGCTGATGAGCAACCTGACCGAGTACAGCGGCAAGAAGTTCGTCAATGCAGCAGGCGATGATCTTGAGCTCGGCGACCTCGCTGACGCTGAGGACAAGAAGAAGCTTGAGGAGTCGCAGAAGGCCAACAAGGGTCTCGTCGACCGCTTCAAGGCCGCTCTCGGAACCCAGGTCTCCGACGTCAAGGTTACTGACCGCCTGGTCGGCACTCCTTCCTGCGTCGTTCCTGACCAGCCGGGACAGAGCGCCCACATGGTGAATCTGATGAGGGCCATGGGCCAGCAGATCCCCGATGTGAAGTACATCCTTGAGATCAACCCGGATCACCCTCTGGTCAAGAAGGTCGCAGAGGAGTCTGACGAGGCGAAGTTCAAGGAGTGGGCAGACCTTCTGTACCAGCAGGCGCTTCTCGGCGAGTCAGGCGGCCTCAAGGATCCGGCAGGATTCGTAAGGCGCATGAACAGGCTCATCCTCGAGACCGCAGGCGTCGAGCTTCCTCCCGAGGAGACTCCGGCAGAGCCCGCAAAGGAGGCTCCGAAGGCTGAGGCAAAGTCAGACGAGCCTGAGGATGTCAAGGCAGAGGATGTAAGGCCCGCTTAAGGCAAAGAGTCCCTGCTGCTCCGGCTTTGAGCCGGAATGAAAGAGCCGCGGAATGAAAGTTCCGCGGCTTTATGCGTTTCTGAAGAGGCACCGGCATGGCGCTGCCGGAATGCGCCGGGCGGTGCGGTCAGGCAGCGAGGAACTCGCTGAAGATGTCGTCGATCATGCAGGTGATTACTGCTCTTCCCGCAATATCCTGCCCGCCGATGAACTTCCTGAAGTCCTCCTTGCTCTCCTGCTGGATTTTAGCGAGCTCCGTGGCGGTCTTCCTGTAGCTTATGTGCCAGAGCTCGGTGCCTACCGTGACTTTTGCATCGTCGGTGAACGGCCTGAAGAAGCCGAACTTCTCCATATTGGCGTCAAGCCATCCGGTGAGCTGATGATAGACCCCGCCTTTACCGTACTCCTCGGTCTCAAGCTTGAGCTGGTATCCCTCGGGCGCGAGCTTCGGGGCATACACATCGAAATCCGTGCCGAAATGGTGGCGGCTGGTGCCGGGGAGAGCTGACCAGAAGAGGATGGCGCAGACGAGCTCGACTCCGGTGAGCCTTGAGATGTCAACCGGCCTGTTTCTCCAGTCAAGGACCGGCCTCTCGCCGTCGTACTTGGCGTTCCAGATCGTGAGCTGCCTCTGGAAATCCCTGTAGGAGGAGGCGATTTTAAGATCAATCCCGTCTTTCTCGGCAGCCTTCTGCATTTCCCGGAAGGCAGTCCCCGCCTCAGGGAGGGCGAGGAAGCCAGGATTGTCCGGCACTTCCTTAAGCTCTGACTGGTCAGTTCCGGTGATAAGTCCGAATTTGCTGTTCATGGTGTTCCTGCAATAGTGTGTGTCTGTGAAAAACTGACTGGCTGTGGATTTTTCGGTCCCCGGCGGCATGGTGTGGAGACGCCGGGGAGGAAGGCTCGTCAGCTCGCGAAAAGGTTCTCGAGCAGCCTCAGGTAAATTCTCTCCAGGACGTCAAGCTCGTCCTTACCGATGTTCTCGTCGATCTTGTGGATGCTGCCGTTCGTGGGCCCGAGCTCGATGAGATCCGGGCAGATCTTCGCCATGAAGCGTCCGTCCGAGGTGCCGCCGCCTGTCGAGAGCAGCGGATCGAATCCCTGTATCTCCTTTATGGCTGCCTTTGCGGCCTCAAGGACCAGTCCGTCTGTCGAGAGAAAGGGCTCGCCGCTCAAATCCCACTCCGCCTCGAATCTGTCTGAGCAGGAGGCGAGGATCTCCTCGGTTCTCTTCCTGATCTCAGCTGCGCTGGTCTCCGAGGAGTAGCGCCAGTTGATCTCCATCGAGGCGCTTTCCGGAACCATGTTGTTGACGCCTACTCCGCCTTTGATATTGGGGATCTGCATGCTGGTCGGTGGCATGAAGTCATTTCCCCTGTCCCATACGGCTTCTGTGAGGAGATGCGCGGCCTTCACGAGATCATGCACAGGGTTGTGGATCTTGTCAGGGTAGGCCACGTGTCCCGCGGTGCCGTGGAAGGTGATCTCCGCGGTTACAGAGCCTCTCCTTCCGTTCTTTATCGTGTCTCCGACGAGTTTTGACGAGCTGGGCTCCCCGACGAGGCAGCAGTCGATCCTCTGCTGCCTTTTCCGGAACTCCTCAATGACTTTCTTTATCCCGTAGGTTCCCTTTCCTTCCTCGTCCGATGTTACGAGATAGGCAAGCGAGACCCCAGCGTCCGGGTGCAGGCTGCGGAACTCTGCCATGGCACATGCCATGGCGGCATCGGAGCCTTTCATGTCGGCGACGCCGCGCCCGTAGAGCCTGCCGCCGTCCTCAGTCACATTGAACGGCTCATGCTTCCAGAGCTTAATGTCACCGGGCGGCACCACGTCGGTGTGCCCCAGGAAGCAGAAAACCTTGCCGGGGCGGTCCTCGTGAATGAAGAGGTTGCGGGTGTTCTCCCAGTCAAGGTGCTCCGTTACTGGAGCCTTGAGGGAATTTTTGAGGAAATTTTCCAGTATGTCCTGCGCTCCTGCGTCAGACGGTGTTACCGAGCGGCACCTTACGAGCTTCTCTGTCAGCTCCTTAACTGTTTCTGCCATCCCTGCCTCCTGCTCCTGGGGCCGTCCTTTCCTTAAACAGCCCGGAAAATAATCTGTTAAAAATGAAGCGGCATACCGGCAATTTTAGTCTATTGATGCCGGTTCTTCCCGTCATTCGGTTTTGTCGTACTGCACGAAGAGCTTCATCTGGAACCTCATGAACTTCTTTGTCCCTTCGGTTGCGTCGCAGATGCCCTCATTCATGATGACGGTCTTCCTGACAAGAGAAAGCTCCTCATCATTGATGAACTTCAGCGCCTCCCTGAACTGCCTCTCGTAGTGCTCGGCAAGCGGCCGGTCAAAAAAGAGAACCTGGGCGATGGAGGAGACGATGTTGAGGTAGGCAGGATCGGTGATGACGGCGGCGTACCTGCCGTCCTTTAGGTGTGCGGTAACATCAGCGGGATCTGTCAGCACCTCAGCGTTCTCAAACGGAGCTGGGAGCCCTGAAATTACTTTTCCTCCGTCAAGCAGCAGAGTGCTCCCGAAAGGCGAGCCATCCGGCACGCTGCCGGTAAATGCCGGCATTGCCCTTACTCTGTCCTTCTTTGACTCTATCCTCGCTTTTTCCTCTAGCAGGAGATCGCGGTCTGTCCTGATGCTGTCGAGGCATGCGATAATCAGCAGATGTTCCTGAATCATTTAATTGTCCGTTTTTAGATAGGAAAAATTAGGATAACGTTTTAATTTATTGCTTACAGCGGTTTCTGGTGGGCCGTTTTGGGGTTACCTGCCTATGAGTGTTATCCAAATCTCTGGAAATGCAGAATTCCAACGGCTCGCGTAATCTGCCTTCTATTTCTCCACCGTGATCCCTTAGACCTAATTTAAGTCCATCAATTTTTTGACATTCAGAAAGACCTTTTAATAGATATGCTATTCTTCTGCTAAATACTATAAAATCTTCATTCTGGCGTACAAGCACAATTTTTGAAATTGCTTCAATCTGTGCTATAAACTCATCACTAAGCAATATATCCATGTGAGTTTAATCTCCAGTATAATTTAAGCGTCATTCCTGCTGTACGATTTAATAATCTCGTCTGCTTTTCCAATAATCTCAATAGTTTCTCTAAAATTTTCCTTCTCTTTATACAGTTTCCTCGCATATTCGTCAGGGTGCTCGTCATAGTATTTTTTCTCTGCTTTAACATGTTCCTTTGCATTTCGTTCATCTATTTTGCCGACCATCTCTGCTAATGCTTTGCCAGACACGGCCAATTCATTGTCATCGAGAATACTGATATGATTTTCGTAACGGTAAACCATGAGATTGGCTAAAATTTCATTGTTCCTTTCTACTTCATGCTTGGTAAGATGCAGTGCTTGTACCATTTCAGGGGAAGGAGTTCTGTCTGGAAATTTGTACATATCCCTGACAAGAGAAAACTCATCTACCATACTTCTCAGTTTCGTCATCTGTTTGATTAAAAACTTTATTTTGCATCGTGTGGCTTATCTTTGACTCTTTCGATCAGGCTGGAATAGGCCTTCTCGTAATCCAATGCATTCTGAACATCTTGCCTGGAGTCGTGATATTCAATCAGCGCATCAGCTGAAGGGAATCCCAAATTATGGAAATTTTCCAGATTTTTATCCATCTTTTTCTGTGAAATCATAGCACTCACATGCTGTCATAATTAAATACAGCATACACTAAAATTGGGTCGTTTTTATGTGCTTCTCATCGTGATTTTTCTATGAACCTTTAAATTGTCGGCATTCCAGAAATCTCCTTGAAGAGCTTCTGTATTATTGAAATCGAAGGTGTGATACTTGACCGCGGTTTTGCCGCCATCCTCCATCCTCCGGCGTGTTTAACTCTACTGAGAACTATTGCTGTAATTTCGTCATCATGTTTCCATCGGATACCTATGCCAATAAGCAGATTGCATGATTATTCTTATGAAAACAGGTGATGTTCCAGCTACCTGCTTGCGAATTTGGCCGTGTTCGGTATCGCCGACTCCAGACGGCCGATTAAGAATCCTCGGAAAATCACTTATATGTCTGTATTTTTGTATGTTATTCTTCTTGCACTTTCAGTTGCCAAGTAAAATTTTCCATTGTGGTTCGTTCATCTTAAAATATAAGATAAACCGGTGCCCATGAACTAATTTGAGGTGAACCATGAGAGGAATAGCTCAAACCCAGAGTTTCAGAGATTTGATTGATTCTAACTATATCTACATCGATAAAACGGAGCAGATCTTTAATCTTCTGCAAGACAGAAGGGTATTTATCTCAAGGCCTCGCCGCTTTGGCAAATCTCTTATGCTTGATACCATAGGTACTCTTTTCGAGGAGGGCGTGGAGCCATATTTCAGGAATACGTGGATTCATGACAGATGGACTGATGACAAGTATCCTGTTCTTGTTTTGAACTTTTTGGGGTTCAGCTGCACTGATTATAAAACTTTCTGTGCTGACTTTGATGACTCAATTTCAGAATTCGCCAGTCTCAACGGCATTGAGTATGATTCACAGGAAAGACCTTTGCGTTCAATGAAATCCCTTCTTCGTGCCTTGAGGTTGAAAAGAAAGAAGATAGTAATTCTCATGGATGAATACGACGCACAGCTTGCAGCAAACATAAATAATCCTGAATTGTATGAAACGTTCAGAACTGCGATGAGAGAACTATACGGTGTGATGAAAGGGGATCCTTCAATCAGGTTCCTTGGAATAACAGGTGTGACAAGGCTGAAGGATCTTTCAATTTTTTCAGTTGGCTCTGATATAAAGGATATGAGCTATTACGCTCCTGTGTCGACAATAATCGGATTTACGAAAGAAGAACTTCGAAAATACTATATTGATTACATCAATCTTGCCGTGTCATTTAGTAATGGAATCTCAGTGGAGCAGGTTACAGAAACACAGAGAGATGAACTCCTTGATAAACTCTCTGAAGAATATGATGGCTATTGTTTTGATGACGAATATGTGAATAAAGTTTATTCCACATGGTCTGTAAATAGCTTTTTCAGAGATGTTGCCTCAAGAAAAAAAGTGAAGTTTGACGACTACTGGTATGAGAGCGGAGGAGTGCCTTCAATTCTTGCAAGATATCTCGAAACTCACATTATCAGACTTAATGACTATGCCGAGGATATCTATATAGATAACGACTATTTTCAGAATCCCACATCGCTTCTGAATATGAAACAGGAAGTACTGATGTGTCAGACCGGGTACCTTACAACCCGTTCACCAGTTCCTGATGGTGGTGCTGTAAGACTTGGCATGCCGAATAATGAGGTGCGCCGATCTCTGACAAAACTATTGTCAAAAAAGCTCTTTCACAATGTAAATTTATCCAAAATCACTAATGAAAGGTTCTTTTCTGAAGAATCGGCTGAGGAAATCGTCAATAAGCTTAACAGTCTGATGAACACGATAAGCTATGAGGATTATAAAAAATTAACAGAAAAGACCATTCAGGGAATTCTTCAGGCTTTTATGATTGGGGCAGATCAGCCGGTCCTTACAGAGGTTCAAAGCGCTGAGGGCAGAGCTGACTTGGTTCTTGAGTACGAACATCGTCGTATTGTAATTGAGCTCAAATATGCTGAAACAGAAGCAGATTGTGAGAAAAAACTTCAGGAAGCAATAGAACAGATCAAGCGCAGAAGGTATGGAGATACTTTGCCCGCCAAATCTGTTCTTAAACTGGCTCTTGTTTTTAATGGCGACAGCAAAGTAAGGAAGTTTACACATTATTCCGAAGTTAAATGAGGTAATCTTTCTGACTTTATAGTTTATTGTCCGTGCATTCATGCCTTCCGAAAAGGGGCGGAAAGTCAAAGAATACGATTATCCGCTCTGCTATAATCGTCCGGCTGATGGAGGAATGATCATAATGCGTAAACTTGCCATGTCGTTTTTCTGCACCGCGGCCCTGATGCTTGGCGGATGCATCTCAACTGAACAGGTAACCACTGTCACCGGCCGTGAGTTCACGGTGAACATCCAGGACAAACAGGTAAAGCAGATCGCAGGCAGCGTCGGTCACCGGATCGGGAAGGAAAAGGAGACCATGAGCATGTCTGACGACGTGATCGTCAAGTGCGTGGTTGACACTCTCCTCCATTCCATGAACTACATGTTCGAGTCATCCTTCGTCGACTGGAAGGTCAGGGTGAACCGCGACGACAGGCCTTATATCTTCATTCTAAAGTCAGGCGAGATTTACGCGAGCGAGGGGCTCGTGAAGTTCGCCGAGGGCAACCAGGAGTACCTTGCCTACATCGTTGCCCACCAGTTCGGCCACTATTTCTCCAGACATTTCGAGGAAAGGCTCTCGGGCGATCCTGTGGTGAAGGAGAACGAGGAGCCTGCGCCTTTCTATGAGACTGACAACGCCTTCCATGACCGTGTCCGCTACATGTTCAACGCTGACGGTTCCGAGACTCCGCTTGCCTTCACTCCGGAGCAGGAAAAGGAGGCAGACATCCTTGCGGCCGAGTATCTAGCGAAGGCCGGCTTCAAGCCTGATGTGGCCCTGGTGTACATGAACTCCCTCCGCGACCGCTCTGACAATGAGTACGAGAAAATCCATCCTATGACCAGTGAGAGGATGAAGGACTACCAGGAAGCGGTTGAGAAGAACTGGGACAACTACCAGTATGCAGTCGGGAAGCTGGGCATTACCGCCTCCTGCTACCACAAGTGAATTCACAGAGCCGGGAGGCACAAGGACCTGCCGGCATCATTTTCAACCAGAGGACTATAAATGGATTTCAAGGAAGCCCTGAAGCGCTTCAGCTACGGCATCGGCCGCCAGCTCGGCTCACAGTTCGCCGAGTCTCTCAACTCCCAGCTCACCGCAGGATATGATGCCGAGGAGCTTGCGCGCGGCATCATTGACGAGGTCGGCGGACAGAACCTGGCCTATTCCCAGGAGGAGCTCAACGAGGCGTTCCGCCAGTACGGCGAGGAGTCAAAGGCCATCGCCGAGAAGAGGTATGCCGCTGTCAGGGAAGAGGGCGAGGCGTTCCTCAGGGTAAACGCAAAGAAGGAAGGCGTGCACGTAACCGAGTCCGGCGTTCAGTACGAGATCCTCAAGGAAGGAAACGGCCCCAGGCCACAGAAGACTGACCGTGTCACCGTCCACTATCACGGCACTTTCCCCAACGGGCAGGTGTTCGACAGCTCGGTAAACCGCGGCAGCCCCGCAACCTTCGGCGTCACCCAGGTAATTCCGGGCTGGGTCGAGGTCCTGCAGATGATGCCGGTCGGATCGAAGTGGCGTGTCGCGCTTCCCTACAATCTCGCCTACGGCGAGTCGGGAACCCACGGCATTCCTCCGTTCCAGGTTCTTATCTTCGAGATCGAGCTTCTCGGGATCGCCAAGTAAAAAACTCAGAATCCATGGCGGCCCGTGAGAGATCCGGCGTCCGCCTGGCATTCTTATGCTGATTAAGATGAGGTAGTTATGACAGACAAGCTTCGTGTTGCTGTTATGGGCGCCGGCGGGCGCATGGGCAGATCAATCATTGCGTCACTTCTTGACACCGAGGAGGCAGTTCTCGCTGCTGCGGTTGAGGATCCTGAGAGCTCACTCGTCGGAAGCGACTCAGGCGAGGTTGCAGGCACCGGCAAGAACGGCATTGCCATCGTCTCCGATCTTTCAAAGGTCCTTGACGGCATTGACGCGGTAATTGACTTCACCCGCCCGCTCGCCTCCATGCAGACCCTGGTTACCGCCAAGAACTCCGGGAAGCTTCTCGTCCTCGGCACCACCGGCTTCGTTCAGCACCAGATCCAGAAGATCGAGGCCGCCTCTGTGCAGATCCCCATCTGCTTCTCGTCAAACTACAGCATCGGCGTGAACCTCGTGTTCAGCCTCCTCAGGAAGGCCGCCACGGTCCTGAAGGGCAGCGACGTGGAGATTGTCGAGGCCCATCACAACAAGAAGGTTGACGCTCCGTCCGGCACCGCTCTTTCCATGGGCAAGGTAATCGCCGAGGCGCAGGGCCTTGACTTTGAAGCTGTGGCAGTCAAGGGCAGGAACGGCATCGTCGGTGCGAGGAAGAAGGACACCATCGGCTTCTCCTCCATCCGTGCTGGCGACATTGTCGGCGAGCACACTGCGATGTTCGTGAACGGCGGTGAGGCTGTCGAGATTACCCACAAGGCATTCAGCAGGCGCACGTTCTCCGACGGCGCGGTGAAGGCCGCTCTGTGGCTCCGCGGCCAGAAGCCGGGCCTTTATTCCATGACCGATGTGCTCGGGCTGAACTGAGAAAGGCCTTATTTGCAGGCTCAATAGGAAAAGCCCCGGAGGCCGCAAGGCTCCCGGGGCTCTTTTTATCCTAAACAGAACTCTGTTTTCAGTTCTCGGGCTTCGTGGTCTTGATCTTGGTCCACATCCTGTTGAGTTTCTTGAGCATCTTTGGCGGGATGAGGTCGATGGTATACATCTTCTTCAGGAGATCCTCGGGGAAGAAGACGTTAGGGTTCGATCTGACGGCTGGATCGATGAATTCGAATGCTGCCTTGTTGCCTGACATGTTGGCGGTATATCCGGAGATGCTGGCCATGATGTCGGGGCGCATGACGAAGTTGAGGAAGGTGTAGGCATTCTCCTTGTCCGGAGCGTCAGCGGTGATGGCCATGGTGTCGATGTACATCAGGGCGCCCTCCTTCGGGACCATGTACCTGAGATCAACGCCGCTTCCGGAGGCCTTGGCCTTCTTCGAGGCCTGGATGATGTCGCCGGACCAGCCAATCGCGATGCAGATGTCGCCCGAGGCGAGATCGTTCAGGATCTGGGTGGAGTGGAAATACCTTATATAGGGGCGGATCTCAAGGAGCTTGTCAAAGGCTGCCTTGTAGTCCTTCGGATCCGTTGAGTTCTCGTTGAGCTTCAGATAGTGCAGGGTAGTCGCGAAAATCTCGGTAGGTTCGTTGAGCATGCCGATGCCGCAGGCGCTCAGCTTCTCGGCGTTCTCCTTCTTGAAGAGGATGTCCCAGGAGTCGGGGACGAAGCCCTTGCCGAAGATTTCCTCGAGCTTGCCGGCGTTGTAGCCGATTCCGGTGGAGCCTACGAGGTACGGTATGGCGTAGTCGTTGCCCGGATCGGATCGCTGCATCTTCTCGAGGATAATCGGATCAAGGTTCTTGAAATTAGGCAGCTTCGACTTGTCGAACTTCTCGAGCGCGCCCGCCTGGATCTGGCGCTTCAGGAAGTTTGAGCCCGGGGCGACGATGTCGTAACCGGTGGAGCCGGCCAGGACCTTGGCCTGGAGGATCTCATTGCCGTCGAAGATGTCATAGGTGGGCTTGATTCCGGTCTCCTTCTCGAAGGCCTGAAGCGAAGTCTCATCCATGTAGTCGTTCCAGTTGTAAATATGAACTACTTTATCTTCTCCCGCATTGGCCGAAAGGGCGGCAGAGCAGCCCAGCAGTACTGCAAATATAGTTTTAAAGATTCTCATTGTCGTTCCGTCTTGCTAAGACAAAAACACCTGGCAGCCGGACAGGCCGACTGCCGTCCTCCCGCGTGTGCAGGCATGTGGATTATATAGAATTTTCCGCGCATGTCCCGGGAGCGGTGGCATATGGTCATAAAGTAACCTGTATAGCATTGCTCCGGAGCCTGTCACTGGAGGATGGAAAAATATTCAGGCTGTGATCTCTGTTTTAATTTCTGTAAAATAAGGGTAAAATGTCGGGAATTTTGCCCGCATGCCGAGAGTGTGCTGACAGCTCGATTATATAAAACTAGTTCGGAGGTCATCTTGAATCATTCTGCACTGCTGGTGCTGGAAGACGGCACAGTGTTCAGGGGGGTTTCAATAGGCGCGGACGGGTGCTCTGCCGGAGAGGTGGTGTTCAACACCGCCATGACCGGCTATCAGGAAATCCTGACTGACCCGTCTTACTCTAAGCAGCTTGTTACCCTGACTTATCCTCATATCGGAAACACCGGAACTAATGATGAGGATGAGGAATCCGACAGGATTCAGGCCGCAGCCCTTATCATTCACTCCCTTCCCCTTATTCCTTCGAACTTCCGCTCAACCTGTTCGCTTCCTGACTATCTGAAGCAGCACGGCGTAGTCGCCATCAGCGACATCGACACCAGAAAGCTGACACGCATTCTCCGCACCAAGGGCGCGCAGAGGGGCTGCCTGATCGCGGGCGAGAACCCGTCCGAGGAGGAGGCCCTGAAGAAGGCGCGCGAGTTCCCGGGACTCAAGGGAATGGATCTTGCCTCCGTAGTCACGACCGCCAAGCCCTATGAGTGGCACATCGGCACCTGGAAGCTCGGCGAGGGCTACCACAACGTCGAGAAGACCGAGTTCAACGTCGTAGCCTATGATTTCGGCATCAAGCGCAACATCCTCCGTATTCTCGCGGAGCACGGCTGCCGTCTCACAGTTGTTCCGGCAACCACTCCCGCAGAGGACGTCCTTGCCATGAACCCGGACGGCGTGTTCCTCTCGAACGGCCCCGGCGATCCGGAGCCATGCACCTATGCCATCGAGGCCGTGAGGAAGATTCTCGAGAAGAAGGTTCCGGTATTCGGCATCTGCCTCGGGCACCAGATCCTGGCTCTCGCCTCCGGCGCGAAGACCGTCAAGATGAAGTTCGGCCACCACGGGGCAAACCATCCGGTAAAGGATCTTGAGACCGGCAGGGTGATGATCACCAGCCAGAACCACGGCTTTGCGGTTGACGAGGACTCGCTTCCCCCCTGCCTGAAGCCGACCCACAGGTCGCTCTTCGACGGATCGCTGCAGGGAATCGAGCGCACCGACACTCCTGCGTTCAGCTTCCAGGGCCATCCTGAGGCAAGCCCGGGACCGCATGACGTCTCGCCGCTTTTCGACCATTTCGTAGATTTGATGAAGACTTATCGGGGCAGGGCCTAATAAAATGCCAAAGCGTACAGATCTAAAGAGCATTATGATTATCGGTGCAGGTCCGATCGTGATCGGGCAGGCATGCGAGTTTGACTATTCAGGTGCACAGGCGTGCAAGGCCCTCCGTCAGGAAGGCTACAGGGTCACCCTGGTTAACTCCAACCCTGCGACGATCATGACCGATCCTGACATGGCCGACGCGACCTACATCGAGCCGATCAAGTGGCAGGTGGTCGAGAAGATTATCGCCAAGGAGCGCCCGGACGCCATCCTTCCCACCATGGGCGGACAGACCGCGCTCAACTGCGCGCTTGCCCTCGAGAAGCACGGCGTGCTTAAGAAGTACGGCGTCGAGATGATCGGCGCGACCGCAGACGCCATCGACAAGGCCGAGAACCGCGAGAGGTTCGATGAGGCCATGAAGAAGATCGGGCTTTCCTGCCCGAAGGCCGGCATCGCCCACAGCATGGACGAGGCCTGGGACGTGCAGAAGCATGTAGGGTTCCCCTGCATCATCCGCCCGTCATTCACCATGGGCGGCTCGGGCGGCGGAATCGCCTACAACCCCGAGGACTTCGTCTCGATCTGCAAGAGAGGACTTGATCTCTCCCCGACCCACGAGCTTCTCATAGACGAGTCGCTCATCGGCTGGAAGGAGTACGAGATGGAGGTTGTCCGCGACAGAAAGGACAACTGCATCATCGTCTGCTCCATCGAGAACTTTGACCCGATGGGCATCCACACTGGCGACTCCATCACCGTGGCTCCGGCGCAGACCCTGACCGACAAGGAATACCAGCTGATGCGTGACGCGGCGATCGCCATTCTCCGCGAGATCGGCGTCGACACCGGCGGCTCAAACGTCCAGTTCGGCATCAACCCGAAGGACGGGCGCATGGTCGTCATCGAGATGAACCCGCGCGTATCCCGCTCCTCAGCACTTGCATCGAAGGCCACCGGCTTCCCGATCGCGAAGGTTGCCGCGAAGCTTGCCGTAGGCTATACCCTCGACGAGCTCAAGAACGACATCACCGGAGACAAGACTCCCTGCTCGTTCGAGCCGACCCTCGACTATGTCGTCACCAAGGTTCCCCGCTTCAATTTCGAGAAGTTCCCTGATGCTGATGACCGCCTGACCACCCAGATGAAGTCGGTCGGCGAGGTCATGGCCATCGGCCGCACCTTCCAGGAGTCGCTGCAGAAAGCGCTCCGCGGGCTTGAGATCGGGAAGACCGGCCTCGATCCGGAGATGGGCGAGGATGATGATCAGGCCAAGCTTGTCCATGAGCTGCAGAATGCCGGCTCGCACAGGGTGTGGTACATCGGCGATGCCTTCCGCCGCGGAATGAGCGTCGAGGAGGTCTACCAGTACACTGCGATTGATCCGTGGTTCCTTGTCCAGATCGAGGAGCTCATCAAGCTCGAGGAGCAGGTAGTGAGGGGCGGCATGACCGGCATGAACGCAGAGTTCATGAGGACCCTCAAGAAGAAGGGCTTCGGCGACAAGCGCCTGGCGAAGCTCCTCGGCGTCTCGGAGAATGAGGTCAGGAAGCTCCGCTACCAGTACGGCGTGCTCCCTGTCTACAAGCGCGTCGACACCTGCGCCGCTGAGTTCGAGACCTCCACCGCCTACATGTACTCTACATATGACGAGGAGGACGAGTCCTGCCCGTCAGACAGGAAGAAGATCGTCATCCTCGGCGGCGGACCGAACAGAATCGGCCAGGGCATCGAGTTCGACTTCTGCTGCGTCCATGCCGCTCTCGCGCTCCGCGATGACGGCTATGAGACCATCATGGTCAACTGCAACCCCGAGACCGTGTCAACCGACTACGACACCTCGGACAGGCTTTATTTCGAGCCTGTCACCCTTGAGGATGTCCTCGAGATCTGCCGCGTCGAGAAGCCTGCCGGAGTAATCGTCCAGTTCGGCGGACAGACCCCGCTCAAGCTCTCGAGAGCCCTCGAGGCTGCCGGCGTGCCCATCATCGGCACCAGCCCTGACGCGATTGACCGCGCCGAGGACAGAGAGCGCTTCCAGCAGGCTGTGAAGCGCCTCAACCTCCTGCAGCCGCAGAACGGCACCGCAACCACCATCGAGGAGGCTGTGCAGGTCGCAAACCGCATCTCCTATCCTCTGGTGGTAAGACCCTCCTATGTCCTCGGCGGCCGCGCCATGGAAATCGTCTATGACGAGACCGACCTGCGCCGCTACTTCAAGGAGGCCGTAATCGTCTCCAACGAGTCTCCTGTCCTCCTTGACCGCTTCCTCTCCGATGCGACCGAGGTCGACGTTGACGCGCTCTGCGACGGCGAGCAGTGCATCGTCGGCGGAATCATGGAGCATGTCGAGCAGTGCGGCGTCCACTCGGGCGACTCCAGCTGCTCCCTGCCGCCCAACACCCTGTCGCACGAGATCCAGGACCGCATCCGCGATCAGGTGTCCCGCCTTGCGTTCGAGCTGCAGGTCAGGGGCCTCATGAACGTCCAGTTCGGCATCAAGGACAACGACATCTACCTCATCGAGGTTAATCCGCGTGCCGCAAGAACCGTTCCGTTCGTATCGAAGGCAACCGGAGTTCCCCTTGCGAAGATTGCCGCTAGGATCATGACCGGCAAGACCATGGCATCTCAGGGACTCACCAGGGAGATCATCCCTCCTTACTTCAGCGTCAAGGAGGTTGTGCTCCCGTTCAACAAGTTCCCGGGAGTTGATCCGCTGCTCGGACCCGAGATGAGGTCCACCGGCGAGGTCATGGGCGTCGGCGAGTCCTTCGCCGAGGCCTATGCCAAGTCGCAGCTTGCCGCAGACGTCACTCTGCCGCGCTCCGGCCGCGTGCTCCTCTCCGTCAGGAAGAGCGACAAGGGCCGCCTGGTGCAGCTTGCCTACAAGCTCATCGACGCGGGCTTCACGCTTGACGCCACCCACGGGACCGCGAAGACCCTGCGCGACGCAGGCATTGCCTGCCGCGAGGTCAACAAGGTGTATGAGGGACGCCCGAACATCCTTGACTTTGTCAAGAACGGCGACTACGACTTCATCATCAATACGACCGAGGGAAGGCGCTCCATCGAGGACTCCAAGCAGCTCAGAAGGGCAGCCCTCCAGTACAAGGTCGCCTATACCACGACCATGAACGCGGCTGTCGCCTCGGTTCTCGCGCTTCCTATCGACGAGACCCAGAGCGTGCGCTCGCTGCAGGAGCTTCACAGAAGAATTCCTGACGGCTTCTTCGAGAAGAAGAACAAGGCATAAGTTCCGGTCCGGAACATAAAGTCAGCAGAAGGCGGGAATTGATCCCGCCTTTTTTCGTGATACGTGAGCCTATTTTGGGATTTTCCTACCCCGCGCCTGAGTGTTTATTGTGCGTCAATGCTATAATGAGGCGTCGTTTTACAAAAAATCGCTGACCTGCAGTCCATGAAAGTTAGAGTTTTATCCGATCTTCATCTTGATCTCAATGAGAGCTATGTTCTTCCGCCTTCGCCGGATGACTGCCTTACGCTCATTATGGGTGACATCAGCGGATATTTCTCCTTCTATGAGGATCTGGTCCCGACCATCAAGAAGGGCCTAATTGTCGCCGGCAACCATGTGGTCTACAACGACGAGAACCACTCTCTTGAGTACCTGATAGCGCGCCTGAGGAAGGCTTTTCCCCTGGACTCCGATGTGTCCTTCCTTGAGAACGACTGCAAGCGCTTCGGCAACACCATCTTCGTCGGCTGCACGCTCTGGACCAACTACGAGCTTTTCGGCACGGAGAGCAAGTACTATGTCGAGGAATACGCCCAGCAGATGATGAACGACTTCGTCTACGCGAGGGAGAATTTCCGCAAGAGCGACCGGGATCCCAGCGAGGAGAACCCCGATGACGTAGTGCCGATGGAGCCCTGCGATTTCGAGCGCTGCTTCAGGAAGAGCAAGGAGTATATTGACCAGGTCTGCAGGGATAATCCTGACTGCAGGATTGTCGTCATGACCCATCATGCCCCGTCGCTGCTCTCGGTCCCGGAGAAGTCAAGGGAGCTCGTTCTTGCGGCAGCTTTCGCCAATGATCTTGACGGCTTCATTCTTGCCCACCCGAACATCAAGTACTGGTTCCACGGCCATGTGCATGCGAGATCCGACTATATGATCGGGGACTGCCGCGTGGTGTGCAATCCCCTCGGGTATATCGATGCCGAGCACACCGGCTTCGATCCCAACCTTATTATCGACATCGGCGACTGAGCAGCGGAAAGTCTCAGGAGTATCCCTTCAATCCGCTTAGGCGGCAAAGAGCCCGGCAATTGCTTATTCCTTGCTGCGGAACATGCATCCAGTGTCTGTAAAACAGCTTTCTCTTGAAAAATAATTATTTAGTAACCTATTGTTATACCGGTAAACATTTTTCAGAAGAAAATATTTTGTGAATAATGTCAAAAAATACTTGCAATAGCTCATGTGACTCTCTATAATATGGCCATGTTGACGCGGGGTGGAGCAGTCCGGTAGCTCGTCGGGCTCATAACCCGAAGGTCGTTAGTTCAAATCTAGCCCCCGCAACCAATTCCTTAAGGCCCGGTTATCCGGGTCTTTTCTTTTTTAAATCAGAATCTTCCATCCAGATGCTTCCGTTGCGGGCAGATAGTGCAGGCCTGTGAAGGCAATTTCCCCGCTTAAGGTGTTTTGTTTTTCTCAGCGCTTTCTGAGAAGAACGTAGACGGCGCCGTAGCCCCCGTCCCGGGGAGCGGCGGTCTCGGCCGCGATTACGTCCGGGCTCTGGGCAAGCCACGAGGCGACGTGGCTCTTGAGGAAAGCCCTGGGGCTCGAGAACTCGCCCTTGCCGTGAACGATGATTACTGTTCTGATGCCGAGCAGCACCGAGGATGAGATGAAGTGCATGACGGCCTGCCTTGCCTGCTCGAGCGTGTGGTTGTGCAGATCAAGCCTCCTCTCGGGGCGGAGGTCGCCGCGGCGGAGGCTCCGGAGGACGCGCTCCTGCACGCCGGTGTCGTGGATGGAGATTATCCCCTCGGGGGCGATTTCCTCCACATATCCGGCGGTGAACCCGGAGCTTTCCTCCCGGAATGTGCCGTGCTCCGCCGCCTGCCTCCTCAGGGCAAGTGACTCCCGGTCGCCTCTCTTCCTTCTGCCGGAGGGGACTCTGTCCTGCGGGAGCTTCTCAATTCCGCTCACTTCCTTCCGGAAGAGCTCGCTGTCGCTCAGGTCAGGCATGGCGGTCTCCGAAAATTTAATCCGAATATTCCTATAATGTGGCAGTACGCTGTCTGCACGGATCCGGTCAGGCGGCACGGTGCTGTCTGGCTTTTGGACATTATAATTGAGCATGCTTAAAGTTTTTAAAAGGGCTGTGCGCAGCAGATCCGGCGCGGCGCTCATCATCGTCCTCGGGCTCGCTTTTGTGTTCTGCGGGGCGCTCTATGTCAGGTTTTCCGGCACCGGCTATCTCATCCTGACCGCTATTTCGGGACTGCTGCTCGCCGGGACCGTAACGTTCCTCTCCGTGAGATCGGGCGTCGAGAAGAGAAGGCTGCTTGACGGGAGCATTGATGAGAGGAAGCCCGCGTTCCATGTGCCCTCCGATCTGAAGCTCGATCCCTCGACGGCCGAGTCGGAGGAGTTGTTCCGGCTCGGGATCAAGTATTATCACGGGCAGGGTGTCGAGAAGGACTTCCCGACCGCCTTCCGCTGCTTCCATGACTCTGCCGTGATGCACAACCGCGAGGCTGAGGAGATGGTCGGCGTGATGTACCTCTCCGGGATCGGCGTCGGGCAGAATACCACCGCAGGGCGCGAGTGGCTGGAGGCATCGGCCTTCCAGGGGCAGGAAAGCGCCGATGCGAGGCTCGGGAAGTTCTACTCCGACGGGGCGGGCTTTGACCGGGTGCGCGCTGAGTATTTCCTGGGCCTTGCCTCCGCCCGTGGCGACGAGCAGTCGAAAAGGCGCCTCGAGAACATGAAGAGAAAGCTCCACCGCGGCGCAATTATAGCGGGTGCCCCGGAGGAAACGGCTCCTGAGCAGCCTGAAGGTGCGGCGGGGAGCGGCGTGCAGTTCGACTATTACCACGCCGCAACGAACTCCTTTATAAAATCGCTCTTCAGGCAGCATGAGAGGAGCATTCCGAAGTCCGATCTCAGTGAGGCGCTCCTGGTTCTTAACGCGGAGCCCGGCATGCCGCTTGATGAGATCAGGCGCTCGTACCTCAGGCTTATCGCGAAATACCATCCTGACCGCGCGGCCGATGGCGAGCGCGAGCAGATGGAAAACCAGAGCAAGAAGGTGACCGATGCCTGGGAGACCGTGCGCGCGGCCTACGGGAAGGGCTGAGAGGCGGAAACGGCTTCTCCTTCCCGAGCCTCACCTTAAACAGTGCGGAAAAACTGTTTTCATGCTAAATTTGTGCGGCCCTGAAGTGCATACTCCAAGGTGCCGGGCCCCGGCGGCGGAGCGGACCGCTCTCTTTCTGAATAATGGATTCAACAGCTATGTACAAATATTTTGCGACCTGTCCTAAGGGAATGGAGCAGCTTCTCGCGGCCGAGCTCACGGAGCTCGGCGCGTCCGGCGTCAGGGAGACAACGGCAGGAGTCGCGTTCTCCGGCGATCTTGAGACCGGGTACAGGAGCGCCATGTGGTCGCGCTTCTCATCGAGGATCCTCTTCAGCCTCACTGACTTCGAGGCAGACGACGATCTCTCGCTCTACCTCGGCATCAGCAGCTATGCCTGGGAGGATCTGTTCTCGGTGGAGAAGACCATATCGGTATCGTTCTCGGGGCAGAACAGCGAGATAAGAAGCACCGAGTACGGTGCGGTGAAGGTCAAGGACGCGATAGTCGACCGCTTCAGGAAGAAGCTCGGCTCACGGCCCTCCGTCGACCGGAAAAAACCTGATGTCCTCATCTATGTCCACCTTGACCGGAAGAGCCATGTGAGCGTCAGCATCGACATCAGCGGCGAGTCGCTCCACCGGCGCGAGTACCGCGCGAAGGCCGGAACGGCCCCCATCAAGGAGAACCTCGCGGCCGTCATGGTGAGAAGATCTGGCTGGGATGGAAGCACGAACTTCATCGATCCGATGTGCGGCTCCGGGACAATCCTCATCGAGGCGGCCCTGATGGCGCTCCATATGGCGCCTGGCCTCAGGAGAAAGCGCCTGGGCTTTGCGAACCTCCTCATCCATGACGGGGCGCTCTGGGAGAAGGTCCGGGCCGAGGCTGAGGAGACTGCGAGGGAGTATCAGGAGAAAGGACTTCCCGGTAAGATTATGGGCTTTGACCGCGATCCGGAGATTATCGGGATTGCGAGGGAAAACGCGGAGAAGGCGGGCGTCGCGGACTTCGTAAGCTTCGGCGTCTCGGAGCTCAGGGATCTCAGAAATCCCTTTGACGGCGCTCCCGCGGTTATGGTCACCAACCCGCCGTACGGCGAGAGGCTCGGGAACGTCAAGGACCTCCTGACCGTCTACCGCGAGCTCGGCGATGTGCTTAAGAAGGAGTTCCCCGGCTCGACCGCGGCGGTGATTTCCTCATCAAAGGATCTGCTTTCATACATCAGGCTCCGGGCATCGAAGGTCTACCATCTTTTCAACGGCTCGCTCTCCTGCGAGCTCAGGGTATATTCCCTGAGGGAGAGGGATGAGGCTGGCGGGCAGGCTGCATCTGAATCAGGGAACGCAGCCCCTTCAGCTGAGTCTCTTTCGGAGTCTGCTACCGCCTTCCTCAACAGGTTCAGAAAGAACTTCAAAAGGCTCTCGAAGTGGGCTTCCCGCGAGGGCGCTGAGGCCTGGCGGGCCTATGACGCGGATCTCCCTGACTACAACGCCGCCATTGACATTTACCGTGACTGTGCGGTCATCCAGGAGTACCGCGCGCCGAAAGAGATTCCGGAGTACGAGGCGCACCGGAGGCTTCTCGACATGGTCGAGTGCGTCAGGATGGCCACAGGCTTTGAGGGAAAGAGGATTTTCCTCAAGCAGAGGAGGAGGCAGAGCGCCGGTAACCAGTACACGGGCGGCGAGGCATCGGGGCACGATGACAGGCTCGAGCTCCTCGTAACCGAGTACGGCGTTAAGTACCTCGTGAACCTCACTGACCGCATCGACACCGGCATCTTCCCTGACTATCGCCTGGTGCGCCGCTATATCAGGGAGCACGCGAAGGGCAGGAGCTTTCTCAACCTCTTCTGCTACACTGGGACCTCAAGCGTCGCCGCGGCGCTCGGCGGAGCCGCCTCCGTCGTGTCCGTCGACATGAGCTCGACCTACCTCGACTGGACCCGGGAGAACTTCAGGCTCAACGGCATCGACACCTCCGATGCCTCAAGGTACCGCTTCGTGAAGGCGGACTGCGTGCGCTGGCTCAGAACCGCGAAGGACGAGGGTAAGAAGTACGATTTGGTGCTCTTTGATCCGCCGACATTCTCGAATTCGAAGAGCATGTCCGGAGTTTTCTCCGTGCAGGATGACTACCTGGAGATGCTGCGCCTTATCTCGGAGCTCCTCACTGATGACGGGCTCATCATTTTCTCCAACAATTACCGGGGATTCACGCTTGATCCGGAGGCGGTTGAGGGACTCGGGCTCAGCGCCGAGGATGTGACCGCGAGGACCATCCCCGAGGACTACCGGAGAACGCCGAAGATTCACTGCTGCTATCTTGTAAGGAAAATATGCCGATAATCACTGTGCGCGGGGCGATGCTGTCATTCAGCGCCGCGCCCCTTCTTGATCATGCCGAGCTTTCTGTTGAGCAGGGCGAGAGGCTCTGCCTTGTCGGAAGAAACGGAACCGGGAAGTCGACACTCTTCCGGGTAATAGCCGGCCGGCAGAAGCTTGATGACGGCATTTTCGCCATGGAGCGCGGGCAGAAGGTAGCGGAGCTTGATCAGGAGCCGCCGCGCGATCCGGGGCTCACCGTGCTTGACTATGTGCTCTCCGCAGAGCCTGAGAAGGCTGCGCTCCTTGCCGAGTATGACAGCGCCTCGGGAGATGCCGACTCTGCAAAAATGGTGTCGCTCTCCGCGAGGCTTGAGGACGCCGGCGCCTGGAAGTTCCTCGAGCGGGCAAAAAAGACCATTTCGGATCTGCACCTTCCGGAGGACTCGCTCCTGACCTCGCTCTCGGGCGGAACGCTCAGGAAGGTCTCGCTCTCGAGGGCGCTCGTGACGGAGCCGACCGTGCTCCTCCTCGACGAGCCCACCAACCACCTTGACGTGGAGTCCATACTCTGGCTCGAGAACTTCATCTCATCCTACAGCGGAACGGTGATATTCATCAGCCACGACCGGACGTTCATCGATGACGTCGCAACCAGGATCGTGGAGCTCGACCGCGGGGTAATCAGGTCGTATCCCGGGAACTACTCAAAGTACCGCTCAATGAAGGAGGAGGAGCTCAGGAAGGAGGACATAGCCAACGCGGACTTTGACCGCAGGCTCTCGGAGGAGGAAATCTGGATAAGGAAGGGCATTAAGGCCCGCCTCACGAGGAACGAGGGCAGGGTGAAGAAGCTCAAGGAGATGCGCCGCGAGTACGCCGAGAGAAGGAAGCGCATGGGGCAGATGCGGCTCAGCGTCGGCGAGGCGGAGCTCTCCGGGAAGATTGTCTTCGAGGGCGATCATGTCTCGAAGAGCCTCGGCGGGAAATGCCTTATAAAGGATTTTTCCTTCAGCGTCCTCCGCGGCGACAAGATTGCGATCCTCGGGCCGAACGGCGCTGGGAAGTCAACGCTCATCAAGATGCTGCTCGGCGAGATCCAGCCTGACTCAGGGACAATAAAGACCGGCACGAAGCTGCAGGTCGCCTATTTTGACCAGTACCGGGACAAGCTCGAGGAGAGCCTCACCGTAAGGGACAACATCGCCCCGGGGCGCACCGAGGTCGAGATCGCGGGGAAGAAAAAGTCGGTCATAAGCTACCTCAGCGACTTCCTCTTCGAGCCTAGGCGCGCGGTGTCTCCGGTGAGCGCGCTCTCTGGCGGGGAGAAGAACAGGCTCCTCCTTGCGAAGATATTCCTGAAGCCCTGCAACCTCCTGGTGCTTGACGAGCCGACCAATGATCTTGACATGGACACCCTCTCGCTCCTCGAGGAGATGATCACGAGCCTCGGCATCACGATAATCGTGGTGAGCCATGACCGCTGGTTTGTCGACAATGTCGCGACCGAGACCTGGTGCTTCCTGGGCGGCGGCAGGATCATCACTGCCGACGGCGGCTACAAGGAGGCCGAGGCCGAGATCGCCCGCCTCAGGGAGAAGGAGGCGGCCTCTTCCGGGGCAAATGCCGCGGCGGCAAGCACTCCGGCCTCCGGACAGGAGAGGCAGAGGCAGAAGAGGAAGCTCTCCTACAAGGAGGAGCGCGAGCTCGGGGAGCTTCCCGGAAAAATAGAGGAAACCGAGAAGAAAATTTCAGAACTTCAGAATATAATAGGATCCGCCGGATTCTATACTGAACACACTCCTGAGGAAATCAAGAAAATCATGGCCGAGCTTGATGAGGCCAATGCCCTTGACGAGCAGCTTACTGACAGATGGGGCGAGCTTGAGGAAGAGAAGGAGCGTCTGGAATCCGGTGTACAGCCGGACTCATGACTGAGCACTGCACCATGTCCGGATTTCCGGATAAACGAAACGAGAATATGCATAAGAATATGAAATTCAGACTGTCTTTGATCGCTGCCGCCATGACTGCGTCCGTGACCGCAATGGCCGCGGATCAGCCGTACTTCACGGTGACCGAGATATCCGGCGCTGATACCTTCCCGTTCAAGCTTGCAAGGACGGAAGATCAGGCCCTGACGCGCACCTACGCCTCGAGGGCATGGGATTTCTATGACATGTCGCCCGAGCTCTTCGATATAGCTGACAATTTCAGCTATATGCAGAGGTGCATCTATGACGGCAGCGTCTGCGACGCGTTCTGGTCGAAGGACGGCGGCGCCGCATATACCTGGCGCAGGAACATGACCCTCCATGTCTCGAATGTCAGCTCAAGCTTCAACGGCTCCGGGGCGCAGGATGAGTTCTCAGCCGTCTACCTTTCGGCAGGTGATGACGGGTCATTCATGACCGGATACAAGAACCTCCCGGATCCCGATGTCGAGAAGGCGGACGGGCACGGCGTCAGGCATGCCTATGTCTGGCAGAACGGCGCCGAGATCCAGCTGACCAAGCGGGGGTTCGGCGGAGCGGTAACCTCTCTTAAGCTTGACGACGGCAGCTACCTGGTCGGCGGCTACTACGGCGCTGACGATCTCACTGACATGAACAGCCTTTACTACTGCATCGGCGAGGGTGATTACGACACTGACGCCTGGGCAACCAATGACTGGATTTACACCTGCCCGGTATTCAAGACTGACGCATACCTCTGGCATGTAAGCGCTGACGGACGGGTTATCGACAGCCTGCAGCTCTCAAGAAAGGATAACGATGACGCCAGGACCGGCTCGGTCAGGGCCATCTCGAAGGCTGATGACGGCACGATCTACGCCTTCGGCTATGTTTCTGACGATAAATATGCAGACGGCACCGCAGTTGCCAGAATGTGGACCATCGGCGTTGGCGAGGGCGGCTCTCTGAGGGAGGTATCCTATTCAGGGGCAAACGGAGTAGACGATCCGGGCGACGGCGACGAGAATTACCTCCTCACCACGTTCAATTCGGCAAACTCATCATATGCCACCGGCTTTGTCCGTTATATCAAGGACAAGGAGCTCAACCTGCCAATTGAGTCATTCATCTATGACTTCAAGAACGGCAGCGTGAAGAAGAACATTGCCGACATCCCGTTCAGGGGCGCCAGCATCATCGTTAACTCCATCAACAGCGCCGGAATCGCCTGCGGACAGCATGATCTCTCGACCGAGACCTCTCCTGTCAACGGCGGCTCACAGAGAACCAAGACCGGCTTTGTCTATGCTGTCGACTCCGACACGCTGTACGATCTGAACGACTACATCTGCTCTTCGTCAGGATGCGAGCAGGACGGCAAGTACTACTTCATCTCCGATGCCGTTGACATCAACGACAACGGAACCATCCTCGCGACCGCCTACAGGTACGGCAGCAAGAGCGACTGGGCAAAGCACAAGGACGCAGACCTCGTAACCGTACTCCTCCAGAACAGCTCGTTCAACGAGGACAAGGCAATCTCCTCCGACTACAAGGTCAGCTACGACAAGCAGAGGACCAAAGCCGGCGAGAAGGATGCGAACGGCGCTGACTCCTCGGGCGGCGGCGGTGGCGGCTCAATGGCGCCCGCGTTCCTCGCCGTGCTCGGAGGCCTTCTTGCCCTGAGGCGGAGGTTCCATCTCTGAGTTTTCATGAGACGGTGAAGACGGCCGGAGCTGCGTGAGCAGCCCCGGCCTTTTTTGATCATCAGGCCCTTTCCGGATCCCCGGAGCAGCCATTGATGAGGCTTTCTGTGAGCATTGCCGGGCTGCACCTGAGCTGGAAACGGCAGGCAGCTTCAGCCGGTGTCCCGTGATCTCAGGATAGGCTGCAGCAAAGTGCGCTGGAGTACTCCGCTGGAATACACATGCGGATAAGTCCGGGCCTGCATCACTAAGGCAATAAAAAAGGAGGCCCTGAGGCCTCCCTTTGCTGATCCGCGTTTCCCGGAACTACCTTCTGTAGATAGGCGGAACCTCTCTCTTCGGCACGCCGACGTACAGCTGGCGGGGACGGCCGATCTTGCTTGAAGGATCCTCCTGCATCTCGATCCAGTTGGTAATCCAGCCGATGGTTCTTGCCAGGGCGAAGATTACGGTGAACATCGAGGTCGGGATGCCGATGGCGTTCAGGATGATTCCCGAATAGAAGTCCACGTTCGGGTAGAGCTTCCTCTCGATGAAGTAAGGATCGGAGAGGGCAATGCGCTCGAGCTCCATGGCAACATCGAGGATCGGGTGGTTCTGGATGTGGAGCTCCTCGAGAACCTCGTGACAGGTCTCCTTCATTACCACCGCTCTCGGATCGTAGTTCTTGTAGACGCGGTGGCCGAAGCCCATCAGGCGGAACGGATCCTTCGGATCCTTGGCCCTTGCGATGAACTCGGGAATGCGGTCAATCGAGCCGATGTTCTCGAGCATCCTGAGGCATGCCTCGTTGGCGCCGCCGTGAGCAGGACCCCAGAGGGCCGCTATGCCGGCAGCGATGCAGGCGAACGGGTTGGCTCCGGTGGTTCCCGCGAACCTCACGCAGGAGGTGGATGCGTTCTGCTCGTGATCCGCATGGAGGATGAAGATGCGGTCCAGGGCCTTCTCGATGACCGGGTTGACCACATACTCCTCGCAGGGATTAGCGAACATCATGTAAAGGAAGTTGCCTGTGTAGCTCAGGTTGTTCTTCGGGTACATGAACGGCTGGCCTATGGAGTACTTGTAGGACATGGCCGCAAGGGTAGGCATCTTTGCGATGAGGCGGATTGCGACTGACTCGCGGTCCTTCGGGTCATTGATGTTGATGTTGGTGTGGTAGAAGGCTGAGAGCGCTCCCGCGATACCGCACATGATTGCCATAGGATGGGAGTCGCGCCTGTAGGCCAGGAACATCTTTGACAGCTGCTCGTGCACCATGGTGTGCCTTCTCACCTGGTTGGTGAACTCGGACAGCTGCTCCCTGTTCGGGAGCTCCTTGTGCAGGAGCAGGTAGCAGACCTCCATGTAGCTTGTCTGCATGGCAAGCTCGTAAATGGGGTATCCGCGGTGCAGGAGGACGCCCTTTGCACCATCAATGAACGTAATCTTTGACTGGCAAGACGCAGTAGCCAGGAATCCCGGATCATAGGTGAAATACCCGTGCTTTCCCAAGGCTCGGATGTCTATTACAGGATTTCCTTCTGTTCCGTACAGAATCGGCAGCTCAATCTGCTGATCACCGATCGTAAGAACGGCAGTCTTCAGCTTCTTGTCAGATGAGGCGTCTGCCGTCTCCTGCTTCTTTACATCTTCGGTCATGTAAAATCTCCTTCGAAAAACACTGCTGTTTTTCCTATGAAAGCCGCATGCTTAAGTGGGATTGAAACCTGCCTCACTTTATCACACATCACCGGCCGCGTTTAGAAAAAAACAACAAAATTAAAAATTTTTATAAGCTGTAAAAATCCTTTGTAAAATTTTTCATTTCTGTGACAGCCGTCTATCTGCCGGACACACAGATGTCCTCGTATTTCTGATTGACATCCGGAAGTCTTGGATCAATGGCTGTTTCCAGAAGCGAGCAGGCAATGCCCATGTTCCTTTCCCCTCCCTTGCCTTCAGAATAAAGATAGCCAAGCAGCGCCCTTGCTTCCCTTATGCCGCTGTCTGCTGCCTTTTTCAGAAAATACCTGGCTTTGATGTAGTCCCTCTCGCCGCCGTCACCTGTTGCATACATTTTTCCTGCCAAGTATGACGCACCGGCATTTCCCCTCCTTGCGGAGAACTCAAGCCAGAACCTCACGTTCCTCCTGCTCTTCCTCACGCCGGTTCCAGATGCGTAAAGGCCTGCAAGTCTTGTTCCTGCCGCCTCCTTGTCGAACTTTGCCGCCTGGACAAAGAGGGATGCGGCCATTCCGGGATTTCTGATGACGCCGGTGCCATCAAGATAGAGATCCCCGAGCGCGAGCATGGCGTCGGCGCTGCCCTTGGCTGCCGACTCGGTGAACATGGCAGCGGCCTTCTCAGGCGATTTCGGCGTCTGTATGCCGCTCAGATAGTAAAGCCCCATGCGGTATTCCGCGGTTCCGGCACCGGCATCCGCCGCTTTTTTCATGTAGCGGAATGCTCCGGCAGGATCCGTCTTTCCGCCCTCTCCGTTCTCCATCATGAGGGAGACGCGGTAGGCGGCTCCGGCGATGCCCGCGTCGGCGGCGTTCCGGTACAGGCGGCGGGCGGTGATGAGATCGCGATTTATGCCGCAGTAGCCGGTCTCGTAGCAGTAGGCGAGGTCAAACTCGGCCTGCGGGTTGTGGTCTGCCGCCGACTGCCTGAGATACTGCAGGGCGATTGCCTGGTCCTTCCTTACGGCGAGCCCCTGCTTGTAGAGGGTCCAGAGAATGTACTGAGCGTCTGAGGAGCCGCGCCCGGCGGCGCCTCTGAGGACGGCAACCGCGGCGTCATAGTCGGGCGCGGCCGCGCTTCTGTCGAGGTATAAAAGCCCGAGCGCGCTCGCGGCGCTGTCATTTCCCCTGCCGGCAGAGCGCTTCAGCAGTTCTATTGCATTTTCACTGTTACGGGGCAGGCCGGCACCGTCACGGTACATTATCCCCAGCCGGTACATGCTGTCTGGATCGCCCCTGAAGGCGCTCGAGAAGAGATCCGAGGCGTATTTCCTCCGGTACTCGCCTGATACTGCAACGGATGGTGAGGAGATCAGGATGCCGCCGACCGCATCGGAGGCCTCTGCGCCTGCCGGAAAGACATGAGCGGCGGCGAGCGCCGCGAGGCACAGTGCCAGGGCGCGAAGGGATCTGTTTTTCCGGCCGGGTTTATCCATAGAGCTTCTCCTTTCATGCACCCAATTCTATCACGGTGTAATTTCCCGGTGCTTTACAGTGCAGGTGCCGCCCTCTTTCATCGTTTTTTCCGCATTGTTTTGATGATTTGATTCTAAGAGGCGCCAAATAGAGTAAAATCCCGCTTAGTTGCGGCAAATTGAGCCCGTAATTTTTTTTGTGTTCCGCTGCGTGATGCCTGAGAGGCGGATGCCCGCTGCCGGCGCAGTCTTTCCCTTCGGCGTGAAATGAGGGAGAGATTTCTCGCTGCCGCATCCAAGTCAGACAGCATCCGGCGGAAACGGTTGTTTTATCCGGGGATATTCCCGATTTCCTGATGGAATTCAGGCCTGCTGCCGACAGTCCTGCATCCGGAAAAGAGAGGAGGACGGCGCTTTCCTGCCAGAAGGCATTTCCGCGCCGGAGTTATTTTCAATGAATTTGCATGAATTCCAGTCGAAAAAGTTGTTTGCTGATTACGGGCTGCCGGTTCCCAGGGGAATCGCCTGCCGCAGCGTCTCCGAGACCGGGGATGCCTTTGACAGCCTCGGCGGCAGCCGGGCGGTTGTCAAGTGCCAGGTATACGCCGGCGGCAGAGGCAAGTCGGGCGGTGTGAAGGTAGTCTCATCCAGGCAGGAGGCTGAGGAATTTGCCGGAAAGTGGCTGGGAAACAGGCTGGTGACCTACCAGACCGGCAAGCACGGCCAGCCGGTCAGCGCAATCCTGGTCGAGCAGTGCTCCGACGTGGCGCGCGAGCTCTATCTTGGTGCAGTCATTGACCGCTCAAGGAAGCGCGTTGTGTTCATGGCCTCCACTGAGGGCGGCACCGAGATCGAGAAGGTTGCGAGGGAGACTCCCGAGCTTATCTTCAAGGAAGTAATCGAGCCCCTCACAGGACCGCAGCCCTTCCAGGGCCGTGAGCTCGGCTTCAAGCTCGGGCTCAATCCGGATCAGATCAAGGAGTTCACCTCCATTTTCCTGAAGCTTGGAAAAATGTTCGAGGAGAAGGATCTCTCCCTTCTTGAGATCAACCCTCTGGTCGTCGGCGCTGACGGGCACCTCGTATGCCTCGATGCCAAGATCAACATCGACTCCAACGCGCTTTTCAGACACAAGGATCTTGCAGAGCTCATCGACTGGTCGCAGAGCGAGCCCGCCGAGGCAAGGGCATCCCAGGTCGGCCTCAACTATGTCGCGCTTGACGGAAACATCGGCTGCATGGTCAACGGCGCAGGACTTGCGATGGGCACCATGGACATCATCAAGCTCTACGGCGGCGAGCCGGCGAACTTCCTTGACGTCGGCGGCAGCGCAACCAAGGAGCGCGTAATCGAGGCGTTCAAGATCATCCTCTCCGACGAGAAGGTTAAGGCCGTGTTCGTCAACATCTTCGGCGGAATCGTCCGCTGCGATCTTATCGCCGAGGGCATTGTCGGGGCAGTGAGCGAGGTCGGCGTGAAGGTTCCGGTCATCGTCAGGCTTGAGGGCAATGCAGCAGACGCGGGCATGGAGATCCTGAAGAAGAGCGGCCTCAATATCATTGCGAGGAACGATCTGGCACAGGCAGCTGAGGCTGCAGTCAAGGTAATCGGCTGAGGGAGGCGGACGAGATGAGCATTCTTATCAACAAGGACACCAAGGTTATCTGCCAGGGCTTCACCGGCAAGATGGGCACCTTCCACACCGAGCAGGCAATCAAGTACGGCACCAAGGTCATGGGCGGCACCTCCCCGAACAAGGGCGGGCAGACCCACCTCGGGCTCCCGGTATTCAACACCGTAAGGGAGGCTGTTGAGGCGACCGGCGCTACAGCAAGCTCCATTTATGTTCCCGCGCCGTTCTGCAAGGACGCCATCCTTGAGGCAGTCGATGCCGGAATCAAGCTTATTGTCTGCATTACCGAGGGCATCCCCACCCTCGACATGCTCAAGGTCAAGCATGTCATCGACGAGGCAGGCGTCAGGATGATCGGACCGAACTGCCCGGGCATTCTCACCTCCGGCGAGTGCAAGATCGGCATCATGCCCGCCAATATCTTCAAGAAGGGCAAGGTCGGCATCATCTCGAGATCCGGCACCCTTACCTATGAGGCGGTCAAGCAGACCACTGACTACGGCTTCGGCCAGACCACCAGCGTCGGCATCGGCGGTGACCAGATCCCGGGATCAAGCTTCATCGACATGCTCAAGCTCTTCCAGGAGGATCCTGCGACCGAGGCCATCGTCATGATCGGCGAGATCGGCGGAACTGCCGAGGAAGAGGCTGCCGAGTACATCAAGAGCAATGTAACCAAGCCCGTTGTCTCCTACATTGCGGGCGTCACTGCCCCGAAGGGGAAGAGAATGGGCCACGCCGGCGCGATTATCGCGGGCGGCCACGGCACTGCCGAGGAGAAGTACAAGGCTCTCGAGGCTGCAGGCGTCAAGACCGTGAGATCCCTTGCCCACATCGGACAGGGCCTCAAGGAAATCACCGGCTGGTAATAGGCAGCAGAGCCTGCAGGCTGGGAAGAATGGCCGTTCCTCCGGGAACGGCCTTTTTTGTGTGCTCGGCATGAGCATTGACTATAGGGTGAAAGTCCCGAACTCGCCCGCTGGAGGGAAGAGTTAGCGAATCGCAAGGTGGTCGGAGTAATCCGATAGCTGAAAGAAGCGATAGCAA
>Ga0256406_1000213_pt1 | contig 113171 bp, 94 predicted proteins | sample RumenRJG_03DNA_FD_185986 | JGI IMG/M metagenome (GOLD analysis project Ga0256406, IMG submission 185986) | Bovine rumen microbial communities from Lethbridge, Alberta, Canada - RJG_03 | ecosystem: Host-associated > Mammals > Digestive system > Stomach > Rumen | place: Canada: Alberta...
GAACAGATCAGCAACAAGACCGCTTCCGTGGCCTTGAAGTCCTGCCCCCAGAAGCGCGGTGTTTGCACCCGCGTGTACACCAGCACCCCGAAGAAGCCGAACTCTGCTCTTCGTAAGATCGCCCGTGTGCGTCTTTCCAACAAGATGGAAGTGACCGCATACATTCCTGGCGAAGGCCACAACCTCCAGGAACACTCCATCGTGCTCATCCGCGGTGGTCGTGTGAAGGACGTCCCCGGTGTTCGTTACCACATCATCCGTGGTACTTTGGATACCCAGGCTGTGAACGGTCGTCAGAACGGCCGCTCCAAGTACGGTGTTAAGAAGAAAGGTGCCGCTCCGGCCAAGAAGTAAGGAAGGTAGAATATGTCTAGAAGAAGAAAGGCTCTCCATCGCTCCATCCTCCCGGATCCGCGTTACAAGTCCACGCTCGTTACCGAACTCGTCGGTGTCGTGCTGAAGCAGGGCAAGAAGACCATCGCTGAACAGATCGTCTACACTGCTCTCGAAAACCTCGGCCAGAAGCTCGAAGGTCCGGAAACTCCGCTTGAAAAGTTCGAACTCTGCCTCGAAAACATCAAGCCGCGTCTCGAAGTGAAGTCCCGCCGTATCGGTGGTGCAAACTACCAGGTTCCTATGGAAGTTGCACCGGACCGTGCCAAGGCTCTCGCTCTCCGCTGGCTCCTTGATGCCGCCCGTAGCCGCAACGAAGCCAACATGGCTGATCGCCTTGCTGCCGAACTCGTTGCCGCCAAGAACGGTGAAGGCAACGCTGTCCGCAAGAAGAACGACACGCACAAGATGGCCGAAGCCAACAAGGCTTTCGCCCACTTCCGTTTCTAATTCTTGCATTAGCACGGAATTATCCTAGAGGAAGGGCTCGCTGTAAACAGCGAGCCTTTTCTGTTATGGGTGTTTTATTTGTCATCTTTGAGAATATGTTTTTTTATATTCTATAGTATTGGTTGAGGGAACAAAGAAGTTTATAGAAAATTGGGTCGGATAGATGAGGTGATATTTTGAGCCAGTTGGGGGTATATAAAAAGGCACTTTGGGCGGCAATCGTATTTGCGTGCCTTATTTTTGCAGACTCTACAGAAGAAGGTGTCTGGTACATTTTCCCATGCTACAAACCGGTGGGGGATTCCTGTGTAATTATGGATTATGCAGGGGCTAGGATAATGCCGATGGACGGAGACTTTGCGCTTGTCGGGGACAAGGTGGAGTGCTTTATTGCCAAGGGTAACGCGTATATCATGCTCCAGACCAATGCTCCGGAACAGTTCTACGACAGTCTTTTATGGAATAGCAAATCACGCTGCCGCGACAACGGCAAGAACTGTGGAAACCTGGGCAAGGATGTCGAGGTTCCGCTTTATACCGAAATGGCAGGAATCTATTATCACTCCTGCAAGAATACGGAGGCGACAGCCAAAGGCTGTAAGCCCGTAGAGAAGGGAATGGAAATTCTCGTGACAGGGGAAATGGATGTGAAAAGATTTTCACGGGAAGCCTTGTTCTATTATTTCGAGGCGAACAAGAGAAAAAGCATGGATTCCCTGATGACCTGGCTTTTGAAGAATCCCAAGTCGGAAGAATTTTATCAGACTTTTCCGAATGAGCTTGAAGACGAAAACGTTATAAAGGCGGGGAATATTGCGGCGCCCAACCTCACGGGTATCGATTTCTATCTGTGGTCGGAAAAGATTGAAAGCAGGAACTATAAACGGGGAAAATTCTCTTCGTTTGCTGATGTGATGAAGACTTGCAAGGATTGGGGGAAAATGCATGAGGTTCCGTAGCATTTGTCTTGCCTGTCTTTGCCTTGTCTGGGGTGCCGCTGCGGATTCTGAGCGCATTGCGGAATACTGTGCCGATATTTTAGATGACAACACTTATCGTCCGATGCTGATAAAGGATATAGATGAACCGATTCGGGAATGGAATTACCCGGATTCGGTTTCTTGTAGAGAATACCCATGCGAAACACGTTGGGCGACAGAAAGTAAAGTCTTTTTCCCCTATGATATAAATTGCCCTGAAGATGTTTATTCTCTCACTTCTCCACGCCGCCATAGTGGAGTTGGCGGAATAACAAGGGTCTGTTTCGATTGCGGCTTTTTTGATATGCCGGTTGAGTTGAAACGAATCAGGAAAGTGAAATTGTATGGCAGCAGGGATGGAAATAATAGTAAGTGGAATTCCGATGAAAAGGTTTCACTCAAGTTGCGAAATGCCCGGGAAACATTGAAGAATTTTTATGGACAGCTATTTAGGGGGTATTGGACAGCGGCTTGGGATCCTTACCACGAAACTCAAGTAAATCCGATGGAAGTTGATTTTTATGCGCGACTGGTAGGTGAATGTAACGACACAATCCCTGCCTTGGAATATTGCGTGAATGGGAGTAAGAATGCGGAACTCCACCTGACGAACTATTACGACGTGTTACCGCAGATTTCCTTTACCGATGGTGAAACGATAGGATGCTCCGGGGAAATGCGCGTCGAAAAAACGTACGAAATGGATTTTGCAAAATACGGCAAACGGAAATTGGTGCATTCTATAGAACAGGATACCTGCCATGCGAAGACTGTCGTTGCAAACGAAATCCATTTGCCTGTTCCAAAGTATATCAGCGCGAAGGCTCTCAAGGGAATTCCCACGAAGAAGCTATACGGAACGAGCGTTCCGGTTATTTCAAAAAATACGCTGACCTGCAATTTCAAGACATTTGAGAAAGATGTTGTGTTCTATGCTCGCATTGGAGGTAAGTGCAATAAGGACGAGCTTCAGGAAAAGAAAAGAATAAATCTCGATGAAACGGGACAGACTGCAGATGTACGTGTCCGTGACGGATCCGAAGTGTACTGGAAAGAATGCGGTGAAGATTGCAAAGCTTTCGGAAAATGCATCAAGATGAAGGACCTTTTGCGATGATGTGGCTGAACAGGAAATTGATTTTGGTTGTTGCCCTGCTTGTAGGCTCCATTTTTGCGCATAGCCCTTCAACGGCGCATTTTTGTGTTTCGTCTTTTGATTTACATTATGAAGGCTTTTTTTCGCTGGAAATCAGGGCTGTTCAAAAGGCTGTTCCTGATACGGAATGGAACTGGCCGGATTCACTGATGTGCGGACGCACGGTCTGGACGAATAACCTTGTACTGAATTATAAAGGGGCTCAAATCCAGCTGGATGGAAATTACGATGCCGAGCCAAGTAAGTTCAGCTGCAATTTGTGTTCGGATATGGAACGCTTACGCAAAAGGGTCGTGGCAAATCCGTCTATAGGGAGAGCAAAGGTTTTCCAGGATATTGATGCTGACGAAAAGTTTAAGCAGGTGGATAGCGCCTTTATCCGAGAACTTTACGGTAAGAAAATCAAGGCGGAATGGGAAAGCGGTCTTTTTTGTGTATGCCCGTATTACAGTCCCGCATTGTTCAAGACGGAACTGGATGTCATTATTGACGGTCCCTGCTCCCCGACGATGGATTCGACAACATGGGAATTGAAACAGGACGAATCGGATTGGAGATGCACAGCGAAAGACAAATCTTCGGGATTATCGCAAGAAGTCGCATTGCCCGATGGAATGATGCCTTGTTTTTTTAGTTATAGAGAAAAAAAATGGGCTGAGCCTCTTTATTATGTCAGCACCAAGCGGATGAATATGGTGGGTAAGCCCGAAGGGCTCGACGAAAACCTGGAATGCTTTGACGTGAACGGGGAACGTCTTGTGGTTTTTGGGTCGAATGTGCCGGACCAGACCTATAATGAAGTTAAAGGCCCGTTGGGTGGAGATTGCTACGCAAATTTCAGTGATTTCAAAAAGAAGAAATTGTGGGAAAAATCATTTTATTCTTGCAATAGAGACGAGTCGACCTCGGGTGGGTGCAAGGCTGTGGAACACGGGCTAGACTTTGTCATGGATGCAAATGGGAATTTTATCGGATGGGATCGCAAGGCGCTTTGGCTCTATTTGGAGCTGAAAGAGGCAAATGATATCAAGGCGTTTTATGATGCCCTTGGCAACAACATACTGTTCAAGGAAATTTTGTTACCTGCAAATTTCTCCGAGAATACGGTCCAGGAACTAGGTGACGATGCCGCACGGAAGACGGCGGGGATGGCATTCTATAAAGGAAAGAAAAGGGTACGCTACAAAAGGTTCAAGCAGAATCAGTTCAAGTCGATGAAGGAAGCCATCGATATGTGCAAGAAATCAAAGTTTTAGCACAGAATTATCCTAGAGGATTAGCACGTAAGGCGAATGTCGCAAAATCAAGCTAGCTTGATTTTATGACTGAGCCTAAGTGCAGATGTTTTTAAACATCAACGGCTCGCTGTAAACAGCGAGCCTTTTCTGTTATACAAAATTAGCGCCGTAAGGCGCCCACGGTCGAACGGTGGTTCGACGTGTCGGGAGGGTGTTAGGGAGGGCTTGCCCTCCCTTGTCGTCATTTATCGTACCACGTTGAGTTTGTACATGCTCCGCGCATGGGTGTCGGGTACGTCGATGGCGTGTTCGCCCGGGGTGAAGTGCTGTACGGCGCTCTGCCACAGGATGCGGCCCTGGTAGTCGAACTGCACGACGCTTGCCTTTAGCGCTTTGTTTGTTTGCATGTAGAGCTTGCCGTCTTGCAGGCGAAAGGAGCTGCTTGCGGCCCTCACGACAGGCTTGATGGTGGTTACGTTGTCGGGGTTAGCGGCCTTCATCTTGGCGATACCGGCCTTCCAGGCATCGACTGCGGCCTGCGAGGTATTGAGCGCCCAGTCGCCTTCGTTGTCTTCTTTGCTCTGGCTGAACCACATCACCGCGAATACGCGGGAGAAGTCCGTGGCGAAATGCTCGAACATGTCGGTGATCCATTCGGCCTTGTTTCCGCCCAGTTCGGAACTCGAGATTTCGGCGATGAAGAGCGGCTTGTCGATCTTGGCGAGTGCGTCGTACGATTTTTTGAATACCTGCGAGAAGGTCTGCCAGTTGGACCAGCTCTGGCACTTGCCCCAGTTGTAACCGTCGATGGAGATGTAGTCGACATATTCGTCGCCGGGATAGTTGCCAGTGAGCGTCGATCCTTTTCCTGCATTCGAGGCGTTCGTCGTCCACACCCACTTTACGTTGGTGACATTTTCTTCGCGGAAGATGTTCACGATATGGCGGAATGCCTCGGCGACGTTCGCGTCGGTGTTGCCGGCGCCGGCCTTGCCCACGCCCCAGTCGTACCAGTCACCGTTCGCTTCGTGGAGCGGCCTGAGCCAGATTTCTTCGCCGTAGTTCTTGACGCCCTTCGCGTAGTCGCGGATGTAGCTGTCGGCCTTGCCGTCGACCAAGTCCTGGGCACCGTACCCGTTCGCCATCCAGGTGACCACCAGTGTGGAACCGTTTCCCTTGGCGACGTTGGCGTATTCTTCGGTTGCGTTCCAGTCGTTGATGTCGAAGAGCGCGAAGTAACTGATGAGGTCGACGTGCGAGCCCTGCAGGTCCTGGAACGCCTGCACGTTTTCCTGCGTGGGCTGCGGGTACTGTCCCGGGCCGCCGACCCATGCGCCGACCTGGAATGCCATTGCTGCTACGGGAGCGACACACATAGAGAGGAATAGTTTCTTGTTCATATAAACCCCGTTTGGCGTTAAACGCCGGTGATATTGTTTTACTTTACTAAAGATAGGTCGCGATGCTTGCATATTCGCAATAAATTGTGTATATTAATGCTAAAGTGTATCTAGTGTTATTTCGCGTGTGTTCGCCATGTCAAGTTCGTTCGGAATTTGTTCCAAATGATGCGGGAGGTGTTCGGTGACGGTCGACGATTTTTGCAGGTGGATTGAATCTTCCGGATTCAAGGATGGCGCAAGGCTTCCGTCGGTGCGAAAGGTGGCGGCGTCTTCGGGGGCATCGACGTTTACCGTTTTCCAGGCGTACAAGAGGCTGGTGGAGCAGGGCAGGATTTACGGGGAACACGGCAACGGCTATTTCTGGGGAAAGAAACCCGAGATCGTGGTAGAGCCGGACGAACGCGAGACCGAACGGCTGGAGCGCCTGCTTCTAGAAGACTGGAAATCCGGCAAGATTTCGGCAGACAGCACGCTCCCCTCGATAAAGGACCTCTGCTCGGTTTACGCGACTACGCCGGGGTCCATGAGCCGTACCCTCGAAATGTTGCGCAACCGCGGCGTTCTTGACCGCAGGGGGCGTGGCCGCTACTACTTCAGGAACACCAGGCCCGATTCGCTTAGCCAGAAGGAAATCCTCCTGGTGATGCGCTGCAACCCGAACGGGGACTTTAACGGTCTCGGCGAACGTGAACTCACGTTCATGCGCCTGGTGTACGACGAGGCGCGCCGCAGCGGCCTGAGGGTCCGGGCGCTTGGCTATTTCGAAAAGGATGGGGTTTTCCTGGATGCGGCCGGGAACCGTGTAAGGCTCGAGGACTGCAGCGAGTGTTTCGGCGCAATCGTCTCGACCATGCTGGTGTTCAATGTCAACCGGCTCTTCGCGTTGCTGGCGAGCACGCGGTTTCCGGTATCGGTGTGGTGGGAACATCCGCTCTACGACATTCCGCGGGCTTTAAAGAAGGAAAAGCGCTACGCATTCTTCAACCTGGCTTTCGGAGATTTCCCGGGGCGTGCCGTGGGGCATTTCCTGAAGAAGAAGGGGATGGAGCGTATCGCCTTTGTATCGCCTTACCACATGAGCATGTGGTCGGTGGATCGCCTGCGCGGGCTCAAGAAGGTGGGACTCAAGGTGGTCGAGGCGACAGACGCGACGCATGCGAGCCCGTTCGACTTTATGCAGGAATCCGGTGCGCACGAGCATTTTTGCCGAATACTGTTTTCGCTTGTCGCGAACTTGCCGCCTGTGGACGCGTGGGTGGTCGTGAACGACCGTGTGGGGGTGGAACTCCTTTCGATGGTGAACCGTGGCGAGCTTGCGCGGCCACCCTACATGGTGTCTTTCGACAATTCTACCGACAGCTACCGTTTCCGTCTGGATTCTTTCGAATTCAGCCTTGCCACCCTCGCGGAACAGTCCGTGTTCCACCTGGTGTCCCCGGGAGTTACTTTATACAAAAAAGACGATTTTAGGGAACTTTCGGGCCATGTAGTGGAAAAGTAGCGGGAATGCTCGACCCCCATTTAACTATATTTGGGTCGATATGGCTTTATGCATTGAATCTGATCATTTGGAAAAGGTCCAGAGGATCCTCGCTCTCCATTTCGAAGGAATGGAAGTCTGGGCCCATGGCGCCCGTGTGTCGGGGGTGGACCTGACTCCTGAAACGGAACTGGAACTGGTGGTGATTTCCGAAAAGCCCCTTTCTTTCGAAGTGATGACGGCCATCGAGAAGGCCTTCGTCGATAGTGGACTTCCGTTCCGTGTCGATGTCATTGATTGGGCGAAACTGCCCGAGTCCCTCCAGAAGCAAATCAAGAAAGAACACGAGGTGGTTCAGTCCGCCGCGGAATCTTAATATGAAACGTCTTTTACCGTTTGTTTTGGCCGCAGGCCTTGCGACCACCCTGTTTGCCCAAGACGAAATCGCCCAGGCAAAATCGCTCATCCAGAATGGCAGGTGCGCCGAGGCGGTTGCCCCCCTGCAGAAGCTCTACAAGTCCAGCTTCCGTAAGTCCGCAGGCGAAAAGGCCGCCGTGATGCTTGCCGAATGCTATATGCGCGACCACAAGCGCGACGAGGCTCTGAAGCTTTCTTCGAGGTTCCTGGAATACTACGTGAACTCGGCCTACCGCGAACGCATGGAACTTGCGAACGCCATCGTGATGGCAGAACGCGGCAACGTGTACGAGGGCGTAGAATCGATGCTCCGCATTCTCGCCTACACCAAGAATCCCGCTGCGAAGAGCCGCACCAAGGAAGTCGCCATCCAGACGATTGCCGCTTCCCTTTTGACGGCGGACCAGCTGCAGGCGCTCCTGGAAAAGTATCCGGTGGACAAGGACGTTATCGGCTGGCTGCAGTTGCAGATCGGCCGCGAATGCCAGAACTCCAGGCGCTACCGCGCCGCCCGCTACTGGTACAAGAAGGTCTTGGCCGGTGGGGTAGCGGAGAACCTTTCCAATACGGCTGAAAGGGGCCTGGAATCGCTGGAAGGCCAGGGTGCGGGCATGCCGACGGTGTTGGTGCTTGCGCCGCTGTCGGGTGACTTCGCGGAGTTTGGAGCCGCGGCTATCCAGGGTGTCATTCTCGCTCACGAAAAGGCGGGGCTCCAGGGCAAGGTGAACCTGCGCGTGGCGGATACCCGTGCGGATGCCGCCCAGGCGCTGCTCCGTACGCAGCAGGCGGTGAACCAGGACAGCGTTGTCGCCGTGATTGGACCTATCATGAGCGCCCCTGCGGCGACCGTTGCCGCATGGCTCGGCAGCAACTTCCAGAACATCCCGATGCTTACCCCGACGGCGACCGACGACGGCATCGCGAAGATGGGACCGAATATTTTCCAGGTGAACATCACCATGGACAACCTTGCGAAGAGCATCGCGGACTTTGCGACCAAGTGCCTTTCCATCCGCGAATTCGCGGTCTTAAGCCCGCTGGGCGGCTATGGCGCCTCGATGTCTCAGAGCTTTACGCAGGCCGTGGAACGCCGTGGCGGATCTGTGGTCGCCTTCCGCAACTACGAGGAAGGCCGTCCTGACTACAAGACCGAATTCAGCCTGCTTCGTGATGTGCGTTTCAAACAACTGAACCGCCGCCAGAACATCGCGCGCGGAGCCGCCGACCTTGACGCGGTGAACGCCAAGGAGCGCCGCTTCTACATGCAGGATTCCACGTTCAACATTCCGGGAATCTTCATTCCGGCGACGAACCCGGGCGATGCGGGCCTCATGGCGGGCCAGGTGGCCTTCAACAAGATTTCGGGCGTGCTGCTGGGTGCATCCGGCTGGTACGGCCGTGAACTGCTGATCCAGGGCAAGCGCCAGGTGGATAGCTCCTACTTCAGCGTGCCGGCCATGGACATGGACGGCAACAACGAGAACCTGAAGAAGTTCGTGGGCGACTTCAAGGAACGCTGGGGCGACGAACCTGGCGAGGACAAGGTGAGCGGCCTCAGCTATGACGCGGCGAACATCGTGTTCAGCTCGCTTGCGAAGAAGCCGAACAGCCTGACCAACGCCATCAACAACACGGCGAATTTCCCGAGCGTCTACGGCGAAATCAAGTTCAAGCGCGGCGTGAACACCAACGCGAAAATCGTGACCGTGAACAAGGGTAAGTTCGAGACGGTGGAAGGCTGCCCCGCTAAATAAGTGGCGCGACTCGAACTCAAGTCTCGCGAAATAAGATTGAAAAAATTCCGCGGCGGCGTGCTGCGGAATTTTTGTTTCTAGGAGGAGAGAATACATTCGGGTCGTTGCCGAGGCTCAGTCTTCTTCGCAGGAAGGACAGAGGGAGGCTGCGACGTAATCGGGAGAGTCACCGTTGCGGTAGAATGCGTGCAGACGGTCGTCGTCCAGAAGGTCGTCCAGGTTGCCGCCACCCGTTGCGTCCAGTTCGGCTTTCACGCGGTCCTTGAATGCCTTGAAGCCGGAATGGATCATGTAGAATGACAGTGCAGATGTTTTATGGAAGAGCTTCATAAGACCTCCGTCTTTTTTTCGATATAGTTAATTGTTTGTTGCGTTACATGTTTATTTATTGTTGAGATGTTGAAAAGTTGTTTATTTCTAAACCTAGTTATAGATTTTTTTTATTTGTCGGGCAAGGTGCTTCGGGAAAAGGGACGAAAATAACATCTTTTTGTAATTTTTGCGAAAAATGAAAAATTTGAGCGTTTTTCGAAGGTTCGAAATCGTAACTCGTTGATTATCAACAGTCTATGGATTCGGAAATTTCCTTTGTTGTAAAAATTAGGGCTTGCGATGATTATTCCAACTTGGAATAAAAAATATCGTTTGGGCGGGTCACGGATAGCGCGAAAGAGACTGTCTGGTGGCCTGATGAAGTGTGAATAAATTGTTTACGAAGGAACTTTATCCATAGTTTATCAACAGATTTGTATGTAAATGCGGGCGATAATGCAGGAAATATTGCGCTTTTCCCACTCCTATTTTCTACCTTTGTGCCGATGTTTTTGCGAATTTTGACGATGGTTGCCCTATGTGCGGCCTGTATTTGGGCGGGAGAAGTCTCATCGCTCAAGTTGTCCGCGGGCCAGAACGACCTGTGGGTCAAGGCGACGTCTGCGACGATGGCGCTCCGCTACGGCGATGCCTTGGAGCTCGCGAAAAAGCTCCGCGCCGAAAACGAGGGGACGGGCTGTGTCCTGGAAAACATCGTGCGCATCAGTGTTTACGATGACAAGGGCGACACGGCGGCCCTGCAGAAGGCGGGCCAGCTGCTCGAGAAATGCAAGACGGAAGGCCTCTGGGATGCGCTCCGCAGGTTCGAGATGGGCTATGTGCAGGGTGAGACGGGACATTCCGTGAAAGGGGCCATGACGACGCGTTCTGCGGCGAAGGCCTTCGAGGATTCCGAGGAGCTCGAGGCGCATGCGTTCTTCGCGATTTACGCCTACTACATCGACAAGAGTTTCAGCTGGGTGCCGTTCAAGTCGGATAACCGCGAGGCGTACCTTGCGACACTCGACAGTGCGTCGAAGAAATCCGAGCGTTTCTGGCCGCTGTTCCTGACGCCACTAATCTGGATGCAATACGACAAGGAAGACTTCTCGACGGGACTCAAGCTTGCCGAGCGCGGCCTTTCGAAGGCGCCAGGCAATCCCGTGATGCTGCAGATCAAGGCGGACATGCTCTATCGCCTGAAGCGCTACGACGAGGCGGCAGGAATCTACGAGAGGAGCGCCGCCGATTACCTGAAGCGCACCGGCGAAAGTATCCGCTACTGGTGCTCGGTGCTGAACCTGGTCCGCATCTATCACGATGCGGGCAAGAAGGAAAAGGCCGCGGAATGGCGCAAGAGGCTGGACAGCCCGAAGTTCAAGGCGCTCAAGGGCTGGATGCCCGGTTCGCTGATGGACGACCTAGAAAAAAGAAAGTTACTTTGATTCGTCGATGCCGATTTTGAAATGGAATCGGCGTTTTTTAGTTTGTTTACAAAATTTTACCGTAAAAAGGCTTCGTGGGCTCCCGAAAAAAGCGTGTTAAGGAATAGGCACGTCTTTTACGGAGGTTTATGCCATGGAGCCTTTGCGCGTCGGGTTCTTTCTTGACGGATATACGCTGAAGAAGGTCAACGAGTATTACCGGAACCATCACCGGTTCCGTTCACAGCTGGATTTCAGGAGCCTGAAGTCGTGGGTGCAGATGCAGTCGCTCAAGTATTTCGAGAAGGGAAACTTCCGCGACCTGGAGCTTGAGGCGCATTACTATCACCCTTACCGAAACCCGCATATCTACAGGGAATACCACGAGGGATCCATCCGCTTGCAGCATGAACTGGAGCAGGCGGGGTACAGCGTGCATTTCAATCCGACTGCTCCGGTTGAAGGAACACTTGGGCCGAACATGGCGCTGATGGAAGATGCGCTGCTGTTCGCGGTTTACCGCAAGCTGGATGCCGTGGTGCTTTTCAGCACGCAGGGGCAGTTCGCCCCGCTCCCGAGCCGCCTCGGGCTGATGGGAGTACCCACCCTGCTGCTGGGCTGGAGCTTCGTGTACCCCAAGGCGAAGCGCAACATCTACTGGAAGACGGACCCGTGCCTCAGGGACAGGTGCGCCCATTACGTGGCCATGGAGAAGGTCGTCGACAGGACTCCCAATTCGACGCAGGGACCGAGCGGGTTCTTTTTCCAGTGCGAGCATCCCTTTGAGCGGAGTCATTCTGCGCCTGGCCGCAAGAGCTAGGACGCCTTCAAAATTCCTCGACCACAGGCGACGGTGGGCGGTCCGACCTCAAGCGGACTGCCTGCCGTTGTTCGTGTACAAAGAACGCCCTCGGGTGTTAACCAAGGGCGGTTGATATGCGAGCACGAACGGTCGTCTGTATTACAGTTTGTCTGCTTGCTTCTTTTCCCACTGGGAGAGGAAGTACCAAGTGACTCGGGCTCCGAGGTACCAGGTGTCGCCGACATTGTCTGTTCCGTCTTCTCCATGGAAGATGTTGAATCCTTCGATATCGAGATCGTTGTAGCGCACGAAACGGTATCCGCCGTATCCGCCCAGGCCGAGGCGTCCGAGCTCGATGCGGAATTCGAGTTCGCCGGTCACGGTCGTCGCCATGGTGCTGTAGAAGCGGTCACGCACGAGTTCCGTGTGTTCGGGCTTCCCCCTTTCTTGAAGGGTGAACTCCGAGGCGAAGTGGAAATTGATAATGTTGAAGCCGAAGCCGATAGAGGGTATCAGGTTGATGAAGGTGTGTTCGCCGAAAAGTTTCCAGCCGAACATCCAGTCGGCGCCGTAAGCGAACCATTCGACATCGTAGAGAGTCCATGGTGTTTTTTTCGGAGCGACATCCTGGGCATCTGCGGGGTAGCCTTCGATGTTGGCTGTGTAGGAATTTGCAGGGCGTTCGGAAGTCTGCATCGGCATGAAGTTGATATCGAACCAGGTCAGGAACTGCTTGTACTGGGCGCCGATGTTCACGTGTAGACCCAGATAGTAGTCGTCGAACTTGTCGTAGCCTGGAAGCCTGCCGTAATAGGAAAAGGTCGTGTCGACGGTATTAGTGTCTTTGTCGATGTAATAGCCTTCCGCTTGGTGGCCCCAGTTTGAAAATGCCGTATTGTTCACGTAGCGCTGGAATTCGCTACGCATGCCGCGGTAGTCCGCGCCAATCGAAATGAACCCGCGGACGTGGTCCTTTTCGTAAAAACCTTCTTCGGCATCGGCGAAGGCGCCGGTGGTGAGTGTGAGCAGGCTCAAGGCCACGATGCTCAAAAAAGAGGCTATCTTTGTCTTCATAAAAGATTCCGTTGCTAGTATACGACATATAAAATACATTATGTTTTGGGTTTTTGGCACAAAAAAATGCATAAGATGTTAAAAATCAACGATTTACGATCTTTTTTGGGACTTAAAATGTTGAATTTTTGTGGAAAAACGGTCGCGAGGGGCACTTTGGGGCTCCTCGGGGCGATTTTGGTGCTCCTGTGTTCGGGTTGCGGAAACGACGGTCAGACCGGTAAAAAGTCGGACGGGTGCGGCGAACTTGCAACCCTGGAATATGCCAGGTACCTGAAAATGGGCAACCTCTGTGACGAGAACCTGCTGGAGATCCGCTCGGTCGTGGGGCGTGACACGCTGGTCAAGCAGTTCCTATTGCGCAAGCGGGCCGAAGGGGATGGCGCGTCCGCCGTGAGCCTTACGCCTGGACATGCCAAGGTGACAGTCCTGCACGTACCGCTCAAGAGGGTGGTGGCGCTTTCGTCGGCGCAGGTCGGATTCCTGCTCCGCCTGGGATTGATGGACCGCATTGCGGCGGTGGGCGAGGGAAAGTATGTCGCGGATAGCACCCTGTATGTGCGGGTGCAGAAGGGCGAGACCGCCGAGGTTGGGAACGGGACGTCGATTTCGCTGGAGAAGATCCTGGCGGCACGTCCGGACCTGGTGATGGACTTTGCTACGGGCGGCAGTCAGGATGATTACGAACGAATTAATAGCCTCGGCATTCCGCTGATGCTGACCTCGGAGTGGCAGGAGGAACATCCGCTCGCGAAGGTTGAATGGATTAAGTTGTTTGGAAAACTGTTTGGCGTGGAAGCGCTTGCCGATTCGATTTATGAACAAAGTAAACGTGAGTATTTGAAGGCGTCTAACGGGGGCGTTGCGGGGGTGTCCCCCGCTAGAGAGGGTAGCGAGCAACAACGTGTGAGCGAGGGGGAGACTTCCCCCAACAAGTCAGAAGTTGAGATTGCTTCGCCTTCGGCTCGCAATGACACTCTCTCGTCTTTCGTCTCTCGTCTTTCGTCTAAGTCTTGTCCTCGGGTGATTGCGGGGATGAACTACGGCGGAGTCTGGTACGCTCCGGGCGGCAACAGTTTTACGGCGCACCTCATTCGGGATGCAGGAGGCTGCTACCTGTGGGCATCGGACACCAGCCGCGAACTTACGTTTACGCTGGAAGAGATCATGCTCGTGGCGGACAGCGCCGACGTGTGGGTGAATCCGGGGGCGTTCTCGAGTGCGGAAGACATCCTTGCTGCGGAGCCGCGCGTCAGGCACATCAGGGCGTTCCGGGAAAAACGCGTGTGTCAGAATGACGGGCGCAAGGGGCCGGGCGGCGGTAACGATTTCTACGAGTCGGCGGTGGCATACCCTGCCGAACTGCTTCAGAGCTTGCGGAACTGTATACAGAATGCAACGAATGGGGCTGATTCTGCCCGAAAGGAATTTGACTGGTACCACAATATTTTTATCTTTTAGAACATGAAGACTCATACAGGTATTGGTGACTGGATTGCGGCTAACTATGAGCTGGGGATTCCTTTCCTGCAGCAGGTTCCGAGAGATTGTGCTGATTATTTGCTTTTGAATGCCCAGATCCGCGAATACGATGCGGGCGACGTGATTATCAACGGCGGTTCCGTCGGTGATTCGTTCTGTGTGTTGCAGAGTGGTCGTGCTTTTATTTGTGGCGAACTTTTGGCCGACGGTCACTACAATACGCTTGCAACCCTCGATGCGGGTGCCTGCTTCGGGGAAATGTCCATTATCTGTAACGAGCCGACGAGCAATACCGTGATTGCGGGCGAAGAGGGCGCCACGGTTCTCCACATTCCGCGCGAGGAATTCGTGAAGTTCCTGGACAAGAACCCGAACATCATGGTTTACCTGTACAAGGTGGTGGCTGACCGCCTGCGCGCAAAGAACAAGGCTTTCGACGAATTCGAACGCCTGTCGCTTCTGGCCTCGGCCAAGGTGCTTCCGTTTATCGATTTTGCACAGACGATGGAAAAGAGCCGCATCACCGGGACGGTCATGTTCGAGTGCAACGGCGAAAAGGGATTTATTGCATTCCAGGAAGGCCGTATCTGCTGCGCCAAGTGTGGCAAACTGGCAGGGCCGGACGCATTGGAAAAGATGCTGTCGTGGGGCGACGAGACTTTGTTCAAGCTCGATACGCACCTGATGCCGGATATCGTGAATATCAATCAGATGTCCGATACCACGAGCCTGATTCTGGATGCGCTCAGAAATATTGATGAAAAACAAAATGCCCGTTAAGGGCGAAAAGATGCCCGCTAGGGCAAAGGATAGAAGATGAATTACGCAGACGCAGGAGTATCCTTGGCACGCGCCGACGAGGCGATGGTCGGTGTCAAGAAGTCCGTACGTACTACATTCAACCAGGGCGTTTTGGGCGACGTGGGCAACTTCGGTGGCCTCTTTACGCTGAACCACCTCGGCATGAAGGACCCCGTCCTCGTGAGCTCCGTAGATGGCGTGGGCACCAAGCTCAAGGTCGACATCGAAATGGGCACGCACGAACTTCCGGGTCAGGACATCGTGAACCACTGCTGCGACGATATCCTGGTGCAGGGTGCGCGTCCGCTGTTCTTCCTGGACTACGTGGCCACGGGCCGCCTGGAACCGGGCGTGATGGATAAGCTCGTTGCCGGTATGGCCAAGGCTTGCCGCGAAAACGACCTCGTTCTGATCGGTGGTGAAACGGCTGAAATGCCGGGCTTCTACGGTCCGGGTGACTACGACATTTCCGGCACCATCGTGGGTGTCGTGGAACGCGAAAACATCATCGACGGCAAGAAGATCAAGCCGGGTACCATCATTCTCGGTCTCCCGTCTACCGGTTTGCATACAAACGGTTATTCGCTCGCCCGTAAGGTGCTGTTCGACGTGGCCGGCTACAAGGTCGATACCGTTGTCGACGGCATGGACAAGTCTATCGGCGAAGCTCTCGCCGTGCCGCACCGCAGCTACTATCCGAGCCTCATCGATCTTTGCAACAAGAAGATCATCCAGGGCCTCGCCCATATCACCGGATCTGGCTACCAGGGCAACATCCCGCGTATCCTCCCGGACGATGTCGACGTGATTATCGACCGTACCACGTGGGATCCTCCGATGATCTTCAAGCTGATTCAGCAGGCCGGCTCCGTGGAAAAGGACGAAATGTACTCTACCTTCAACATGGGTATGGGTATGCTCATCTTCATCGACCCGAAGGACAAGGCCGAAGTTACCGCTCACCTCGAAGCCAAGGGCGAAAAGTGGGTGCAGATCGGCGAAGTCGTGAAGGGCACCAAGCAGGTGAAGTTCCGCGACTAATCCTCCCGCTATACGAGAATCTAAAAGGCTTGCACTCGGTGCAGGCCTTTTTTTGTTACTCTTCTTCCCGTTTTGCGCACACTTCGTGAACATTTAATGAATTTGTAACCTGTTTTTACTTTGAAATTCAGGGATGAGAATTTATTTTTAGGGAGTAAATTGCCAAAGTTTGGGTTGGCGTAAAAAAGAGGTTGTATGAAACGTAAACTGTTTAAGACGATGATTGCGGCCGGTGCGGTCGCCATGATTTGTGCCTGCGGCGACGATGCCGCAACGAAGGCGGCCGATGCCATTGGCGGCGTTGGCTCGTCGGGGAGTACTTCTCCTGCTGTCGATAGCCCCTGCAACGGAGTAGTGTCGGCTGCAGACACGTGGCTTTTCGATACCGGTAACGGCTACTGGGTGATTTATGGCGATGGCGCTGTCACCGATGCCGCGGGAAATCCGGTGGCAGTCTTTGTCGATGGCTCCATTATGACGCTGGATGGCACTCCTCTTGTAAATGGCGTTGATCTTAATGCCCTTACCGCCTGCAAGGCGAATGCCGTGATTGATCCCCAGACGGGCGAGTTGACCATTCTGAGTTCCGCTTCGGCAGATCCGCAGGATCCGGGGCTTTCGGCTGGTAACGATCCGCTCAACCCGGGTTCTTCTGCCTCGACCAATCCCGAAGACCCGTTCGTTCCGAAGTCTTCGACAAGCGTGAATCCGAACGACACGACCACGACTCCACTTGACGAAAGCAGCAGCTCCGTGAATACGGACCCTGATATTGGGCCCGACGGATTCCCGACGATCGAGTCTTATGGTCCGCCTTCTCCGGAATACACCAAGAACATCTTGAGCAACTCTCAGACCGGTTGGAACAGCCGCTACTGGGATGCCTGTAAGCCGCACTGCTCCTGGATTAGTAATGGACAAGAAGGCAAGACCGATACGACAACGCAGGAATCCTATGTGGCAGGCGGAACGACCGCCCGTAACTGCAACATACACGACGTGGAAGTCCCGACGTTTACACTCGGCCATGCAGTACAGCAGTACTGGATGGGCTACGAAGGTACCACGAGTGCCTGCGAAGTGGGGGCCGCGGGTGTGTTCACCTGCACCGACATGGCGCCTATCGCCCTGAACGACACGCTCTCTTACGCTTACGTGGCTGGTCCCGGTACCCAGACGACCTGCGGCAAGTGTTTCCACTTGCAGTATGATGGAAGCTTCAAGGATGCTAGCGCGAACAACGCCGCCAAGGCAACGCACAAGGCGCTCAAGGGCAAGCACATTGTCGTGATGACGTCCAACATCGGTCACGACGTGGAAAATGGCCAGTTTGACTTGATGGTTCCGGGTGGTGGCGTAGGCGCTTTCGATGCTCTCTCTACGCAGGTGAACGGTGCGAATATCAACTGGGGTGCAGGCTTTGGAGGTTTCCTCACGGAGTGCCAGAGCAAGCTCGGTTACGACAACACGCTTGAAAAGTACCAGCAGTGCGTGAGGGACATGTGCGACGCCGCTTTCGGCAATGCCGGATTCCCCAACTTGCTGCGCGGTTGCCACTGGTTTGCGGACTGGTATATGGCGGCTGACAACCCGACCTACCACTGGGAAGAAGTGGAATGCCCGCAGTACCTGGTTGACCATTACATGACAACGCTCAACCCCACCAAGAGCAACAACTACGCATGGCACACGGACTGGTCCACGTACAAGGCCGGTGATGAACTTGAGACGATTGAATGCACGGACGGTGGTTGCAACTGTACTGCGGAATTGGCCGCCAAGGGCGCCTGCAAGCTTTAGTGGTCTGAAGGAACAACTTGTTTAATAAGTAGTCCCGCGAGAAGTCGCGGGACTTTTTGTATGTAAGTTGCTTGACGCATTGGCTACAAGATGTTAAATTTGGTTTACAGAGAAAGAGAAAATTTAAACCGAGGTGTTTATGGTTTCCAAATTAGGTTTGGCGGCACTTTTCTGTGCCTCCTTTGCTACAGCAACTTTTGCCGATGGGGTACGCTACAAGGACCGCTTGTTCGAGGTCAGCGAGGCTAGGACGGTGACTGTTGCCGAGAATGTTCCGTTCTTAACCCATACCATTGAAACAGAGTATGATAATTACTGCACATTGACGCAGTTGATTATGATGGGACGGGTTTTGGGGATGGATGTTCCGATGATGTACTTCTACCTTGACGAAGAGTTCGAAGAATCCCCGTTGAAGATGGATATTTTCGAGCCCAAGGATGACGATGCCGAAAAGCGCGCCGTGGTTCTTGTGTCGCACGGTGGTGCGTTTATCGCGGGAGAGTACGATGATAGGACTTCCAAGGCGGTCGCCTATGTGGATTCCTTGGCGGCCAGGGGCTTTGTGACGGCCTCGCTTGATTACCGCCTGGGTGTCTTGATGGAAGTGGTCAACAATGAAGATGCGGGACTCAGCACCGAAACGTATGATAATACCGCGATTATCGATAGTGTTGACTTTTCGCGTACGGTCTATCGGGCCATGCAGGACATTAACGCCGCGGTGCGCTACCTGAGGGTGCATGCCGAGGAGTTGAGGATTGATCCGGATAAGATTTTTGTGGTGGGCAACAGTGCCGGCGGCATGATGGCCCTTGAAAATATTTACGGCCAGAAGAGGTTGGATTATCCGGTCTACATCAACCCGGAAGACAGGGACTATGTGGAACTGGGCGAGCTGGATGAATATGGCGTAAAGGAAGAAGGGGTGGATGGAATCGCCAATGGCGTGGTTGCCCTGTGGGGTGCCGTTCATGACAAGGAAATCGTCAAGAACAGCAAGGTGCCCGTGTTCCTGGCCCACGGTGACAGCGACTACGTGATGCCCTTTGCTGAAGGTTACGCAGTTACCGATGCAAGAAGGATGGTGGGTGACAATCCGGCCTTGAGCCGAATGGATTTCCAGATTCATACGCCGACCCTTTACGGAAGCTACATTATCGATTCCATCTTGACGGAGAACAAGGTCTATCATGAATTCTATGCTCCGCGCGGTCAGGAACTGAAGCATGAATTCTACAATTCGACCCGTATCGATGAGCTCGGCAACGAAATCGTGTATGCGGATTCCGTTCGCGAGAAGGCCTTCGCCTTCTTGTACATGCTGGCGATAGATTCTATTCCGTCGGTGGAAGAACATACGACTCCGCTTCCGGTACTCGCTATGGCTAAGCCTTCCAAGGTCGCTATGGGTGAGGGCAACTTGAGCTTTACGGTTGTAGATGGTGAGAATGTCGCCTATGCGCTGTTTGACCTGAAGGGCAAGCGCCTGCTTTCGGGCCGCGCCTCTATGGGTGAATCGGTTCTGCTGGATGGCGTGAACAATGGCGTCTACTACCTGCGTATCCAGGGAGAGGCTGCACGCCGGATTGTCCTGAGAAGGTAGTTCTTTCCTGAAAAGACTCTGAAAATGATGCCCCGCAAGAAAAATGCGGGGTATTTTTCATTCTTGGGCGGGGGAGTCTTGACTAATTTTATGCATATAACTATATTTATGCATAAATAAGAATCTGCACGAGTGCGGCTTGTTCAGGCTCGCAAGAATCGTGCCATAAAAAAGGATATAACATGGAATACAAAATTAAGGACATTAACCTTGCGATTGAAGGCCGCAAGGAACTCGACCTCGCCGAAACTGAAATGCCGGGCCTGATGGCTCTCCGCAAGGAATATGCAGGCAAGAAGCCGCTCGCTGGCGCCCGTATTATGGGTAGCCTCCACATGACGGTGCAGACCGCGATCCTCATCGAAACGCTCGTGGACCTCGGTGCCGACGTGCGCTGGGTGAGCTGCAACATTTTCAGTACGCAGGACAACGCTGCTGCCGCCGTGGTGGTGGGCAAGAAGGGCTCTGTGGAAAATCCGCAGGGCGTGCCTGTGTTCGCCTGGAAGGGTGAATCCTTGGAAGACTACTGGGAAAACACCGCCCGCGCCCTCGTGTGGCCCGACGGCAAGACCCCGGACCTGATCGTGGACGACGGTGGCGACGCCACCATGCTCGTGACCTGCGGTGCAGAATTCGAAGACGCCGGCAAGGTGCCTGAATTCAACCCGGCTACCGACAGCGAAGAATGGGGCGTGTTCCTCGCCACCTGCAAAAAGATTTTCGAGAAGGACCCGAAGCAGTGGACCCGCGCCCGCGAAGCTCTCCGCGGCGTTTCCGAAGAAACCACCACCGGCGTGCATCGCCTTTACCAGATGGCCCAGGCCGGCCGCCTCAAGTTCCCGGCAATCAATGTGAACGATTCCGTGACCAAGTCCAAGTTCGACAACCTCTACGGCTGCCGCCACTCCCTCATCGACGGCATCAACCGCGCCACCGACGTGATGATGGCCGGCAAGATTGCAGTCGTGTGCGGCTACGGCGACGTGGGTAAGGGCTGCGCCCAGTCCCTCCGCGGTCAGGGCGCCCGCGTGATCATCACCGAAATCGACCCGATTTGCGCACTCCAGGCTGCCATGGAAGGCTACGAAGTCAAGACCCTCGACGAAGTCGTGAGCATGGCCGACATCTTCGTGACCACCACCGGCAACACCGGCATCATCAGCGCCGCGCAGATGAGCAAGATGAAGCACCGCGCCATCGTCGGTAACATCGGCCACTTCGACAACGAAATCGACATGGCCGGCCTCAAGAAGATTCCGGGCATCAAGCGTAACGAAATCAAGCCGCAGTACGACGAATGGATTTTCCCCGACGGCCACAGCATCCTCGTGCTCGCCGAAGGCCGCCTGCTGAACCTCGGCTGCGCTACTGGTCACCCGAGCTTCGTGATGAGCGCAAGCTTCACGAACCAGACCATCGCTCAGATCGACCTCTGGCTCAACGCTCAGGGCAAGCAGACCGTCGCTGGTATCAAGTACGAAAGCGGCGTCGTCTATACGCTCCCGAAGATCCTCGACGAAAAGGTCGCACGCCTCCACCTCGAAAAGCTCGGCGTCCACCTCACGACCCTCACCAAGGCACAGGCCGACTACATCGGCGTGCCCGTGGAAGGCCCGTACAAGGCTGATCATTACCGTTATTAATCGCGAAAGTCGCGCACCCGCGCCTTAAAAAATTCTCCCCGTGCAATTTAAAATGCGCGGGGAGTTTATTATGAATTGTTATTTATAAAATCCCTTGCCAATTTTATAAAATCAGATTTCATTTTTCCAATGCGCCCATTTTTTCCAAAATTTTGATGATTGTAGAATCTACCACTGCCAATTAACCAAAGCACTTTGTCAAAAACATAACAAGAAACATTGGCATCTTTAGAAATCTCTATCATTGTCTTTAGCACGGAATAGTCAGACGCTTTTGCAGAAATAAAATTATAGGCAATCAATATTTCTTTTACATGGACATCGGGTTTTCCGTAATTAGTAAGCCCTAGTTCCTTTAAAAAGTCGCACGCAAGAGCAAATTTAAATCCAAAAATCTCCTCAGAAATAATTAAAGGTAAAGCAGCCATTGACTTTTTGTCATTATAAAATGCATTAATCCAATTTAGGAAATCCTCATAATTACTAAACTGCGATAAAAAATTTGCAATAGAGATGATTGTTTTGCAATACTGTGGCCAAATACTCTTTTCTGTTTTTCGAATTTTACCTTCTAAACAAAGATTTTCTTCAATATCATTGAGTAATTTGATGCTATTGTTAGAGTACTTTTTTTGTACAAAGTGAACATCAAAATTACTTAATACTTTGCGCAAGTTTTTAACACCACCAATGCTACCACCTATAACATTCACTAACATTTGTCTATTTTGAGCAGAAACAAGCATCCTATAAAAGACTTCGCTTATAGTTTTGCAATTGTCTTCTGGTTCAGATACTGTTAAATATGACTTAACTATTTTCTCGTTAATTCCTTCTTGCGTATTGTTTATTAAAAACTTGTACGCGAAATCATAAAAACGTTTGTTTAAGTCCTTTTTTTCCATTTTTTCACCGTAACGAGATTAATGAATGTTAATCTATCTCCAAAAACTCGAGCATCATCGCCGGAGAAAGTACAAGAGGATATTCTAAATCCGCTTCAAGGAAATCTTTGTCTCCACTTAGGATTACATCGACTTGATGAAATAAGGCGTCGCTCAACACCGGTATATCTTTAGGATCTCGCAGAGAGCCTTCTCTCATGCTAGAACTTTTACAAAAGACAAAAGGAAGTTCTTTATACAAAGAATACACTTCGCCAAATTTGGTAGGCCACTTTTCTTTTATCTTCGCGCAGAATTCTTTATCTACGTAGTCCGAAATAAGCAAATCAAAGTCGGCATCGAAAAGCTTTTCAAGCAGTCGACCCGCAGTTCCGCCAAATACAAAGGCAGAAATCAGGACATTCGTGTCCAGCAATATGCGCATCAGCCCTTCTTCCTAGAGCGTCTGAACATAGCTAAATCAGAAATCATTTCCTGCTCGCTTGCCCAGCCCTTGTTCTCGGCAAAAATCTTTTGGATTTTAGCAAGAGTTGCCTTTGCGTTTTTTTCTCCATTGCCAATTTGCGGTTTTGACGATACGGAATGCTTTACACCTGCATTATAAACCGCAGTCGGTTCACGGAGCTCGAACGGAATTCCCTTCTCTGTCACGGCTCGCTTGAAAAAAATGCGAATCGCAGTTGGAATATCTAGTCCAAGTTTCTCGAACAATTCAGAAGCCTCGTTCTTCAAATCTTCGTCCATGCGGACCTGCAAAACAGTCGTAGCCATAGCGACCTCCTTTCAAATACAAATATAATACAAACTATTACAAAAGTCAAGTTTTATATTTTCAAAAACATTCCACCCACTTGCCGCGGGCGACGGCGCGGGCGTGAATGGGTCCGAGCATTCGGCTGCCTTCCAGCGCCCAGAACACGAGGTAGCTCGATGCGAGGTCGACCATGTGCATGCAGTACCTGGCAGTCGCGAGGTTGTGCCGTTCGCGGTTGAAGCACGACACCATCAGCAGGCGCCCGCTCTTCACTGCCTTCTTGCAGAAATCGGGCAGGGTATCCGGCAGCTTGCATCCCATGAACCACACGGCAGAGCCACCGTACTTCAACACGTAATAAAGAATTTCGCATTCCGACTGGGAATGGAACGTGCCGGCAATGCACTTGCGCTGCCGCCCCTTCGATATCGCCCACTGTTTCCTGATAATGCTCTCCGCATTATCCAACTGCCGCGACGCATAAACGCCGATGCGCGCATGCGGTTTCTGCAGCAGTTCCACATTGCCTATCGTCTTCATTCCGACAATTTCAAATTCCTTCATCTGTACTCCTATTCGGGTTTGTTTTTACCGCATAAAAAAAAGACCGCTTTCGCACATAATGCGAATTAACGATCTAAAAAAACACGGGCTAGTACTTAACCAGCTATCTCAAATATACAAAAATGAACTTAACGAACCAACATTATCGGTTCCACCCGGAATGCCCTTCGCCGTAATAGAGGGCGGCATCTTCGGGGCCAAAGTCGTCGGCCACGGTATCGCGCGGAGAAAGCCACCCGCGCATCTTCTTGATGCGGGCCTTGCGAGCCTCGGCAGCGGAGTCTGCTGAAGTTCGGGCAGCGGCAAGGTTCGTGCCAGCTTCAATGTGTTTTTCATCAAGTGAATCGGCCATACATAAAAAAGATAGCTTAATCTCCCCGAAAAAAGATTATTTTAAAGGTATGAGCGCAAAAATTCGTAACACCTTTTCTGCGGCGATGTTCGTCATTGCGGTCGCCTCGATTGCCCCGGCTGCCTTCGCACAGGCAGCATCCGACACCGTCTCGTTCGTGAATTTCGAGAATCGCGAAGTCGGCGTGTACGGCAATGCCGAAGCCAAGGAAGACTTCAAGCGCAACGATTACGACAAAAGCTGGTGGTACGCCATGGACAAGAACAATGGCGAAAACTCCAAGGTCGTTTACGACGGCGAAGAACACGGCAACGTACTGCAGCTCAAGTACCCCAAGGGCTGCGTAGGCCCGAACGACAACGACACGCCCGCCTGCGCCGCGCAAATCATTCAGCCGCTCGTGAAAACCGCCGACACCATGTGGAGCGCCTACGACATATTCTTCGAAGACGGGTTCGAGTTCCAGCTCGGCGGCAAGCTCCCCGGCCTATGTGGCGGCAAGTGCTACACCGGCAACGCCATGCCCGAAACCGGCGACGGCTGGAGTGCACGCATCATGTGGCGCAAAAACGGCAACGCCGTGCAGCTCATCTACTTCATGGGCCAAAAGTCCGAATACGGCGACGATTTCAAGTGGGACCTGAACGGCACCATCCCGCAAAAACAGTTCACCACCGGTATTTGGCACCGCATTGTAAACAAAGTAAGTATGAATACCATTGCCTCTCCCGGCAACGGCGACAAGAACGGCCGCGTGCAAACATGGCTCGACGGGGAACTCGCTCTTGACGTAGATACGCTGCGCCTGCGCGACTACGACACCGTACACGTGGACAAGTTCTACCTCTCCACATTCCACGGCGGCAGCAGCGCCGAATGGGCGCCTACGCACGACTGCTTTATCCGCTACGACAACTTCACCGTATCAACGGATTCCATCGCGGTGACGGCCAATGCTTCGGACACTAGCGGCACCTGCGAAGGCGCAAACTGCGGAAGCAACACCCCGGGCACCGACCGAATCTGGATGCAGCGGGCGCAGAACCGCACCATAGTCGCCCCCGTTGAGACCTACCGCATCGATGGCACCTTTGTCGGCCGCAAAAACACCCTCCCCGACGCTGCCACACACCAGCTCAAGAACGGGAAGCGGGTGAAAGTTGGGAGGTAGGGGTTATTGCCGGCGCGAAGATGAGGAAGAAGTAAGTTATTTCATTGGCATCAACAAAATGGGGCGATAATTGAGCTATTTCGCCTACTTTAACTTATAAACCGTTGATTTTCTGTATCCCTCTGAAACTAGAACACCTAACTTAACCGCTTTAACCAAAAGCCTTTGAGCTGTTTTATCTTCAACACCCAGAATTTTTGCTGCTTCAGATTTTGCAATAAAACCATTCGTATCCAAATAATCCACAAGTGCCTTTAAACGATCCTGATCTTTATTGGACATTTTATTGGACATTTTATTGGACATTTCATATTTCTTTGCCATTTTGTCACCATTCATCTCCACAACATCCCCGCAGCCTTCGTGTACGGGAATATGAATTAGAATCGACAGCCTGTCCTCCGTGGTTTCAAATGTCGCACGCGGAGAACCATTATTGGCAAGCTTTTCCTGGATGGTTGGGACACCAGTTGAACGTCCCTCCGTAAGCTCAAGTTCCTTTAAAAAGTCTCCAAGACGACGGTTACGGTAACGCCTGCTTTTAAGATAGTCGCCCTTCTCTATTGCCGACATCGGAATACTGTGATCAGGGCCAGGGCAATTCAAGATGTCAATTCCGTCGGGCTCAATAGAAATTTCCACCGGTTCATACAGGCTGTAATCCCTATGGTAAAGCGAATTCACAACTGCCTCTTCCAAGGCCTCGTACGGATAGTTCCAAAAACGCTTGGCCTCCGCGCGTCCAGCCACTTTCTGTACCGTTTCAAATAGAATATTTGTGCGCAGGTAATCCATTGTCTGCTTTATCAGCTGGGGCACACTCCCCTTGAACGTCTTTTCGGTAAAACGCTGCGGATTCCTTATTTGGCCTTCCGGAAAAACGACCACATCCACCTGCATGTACTTGAAAAATTTTTCAGGATTCTCGCAAAACATCATCGCAGCCACGTTCTTGAGCATCCTGTTTTCGGTCGCTCCGGTCATCAAATCCATCTGCTCTAGGATCTGCTTGAGCGGCTGCTTAAATAAATCCTGTTCCAATTTACTATTCACTTTTGCCAAATAATCGCGTAACAACACCATCGAGATATCGGTCAGACCAATATTCGGATTGGGTCGTTCGTCGAAGGGGGTGCGATTCGCCATATCACGCAACTGGTCTAGCACTTCCCCCTTCGCAACAACAGAACTTGTTCCCGAACGGATGTAATACGCCTTTTCGTATTTTCCCTTGACCGTTATGTCGGTTGGCACGGCATAAGGCCTATACGCCCCGCTGGGAGTCCATATTGCAAGCACCTTTTTCCCATCGATAGATTCGACGAATGTCCGTGGCTGATAAAATGGATCAAATTTGTTGTTATATGCAACCATATCTTTCAGGATACCGTCAATATCACAGTCTTTTATTCCTACAATGGGCCGTTTTGCTACACCCCTTTCATCTTGTTCTACGCCGACAAGAATATACCCACCGCCTAGATTTTCAAAATCGTTGGCAAACGCGCAAATCGTGCGGTAGATACCAGTCGGGTTCCACCCTCTCTTGAATTCTATCCGCTCACTTTCGATACGCTGCCTGTTCAACAGGGTCTCGACATCTATAGGCATTGACATGCAACCTCCATCAATTCGCAATTTGCGCAGTCTAATCCACTCGTTTTTATGATTAAGAGCACTATGTATAATCTTTTCTATATCTTTAAATCTTTCACTTCAAACACAAAGCCCTCACAATACGGGTCCCCGCCATTTGTCATATTAAACTTTTCGAAGGGAATGTCGGTATTGTATGTCCACGGGATTCTTTCACCGTCATCGTTAATAGCAGCACTATCATACCACATCGCAGTAATGTTATTGCGCTTACCAATTCCATCCACGAGTTTCCATTTACCCTTGTCCCGTTTCAAATGAAAAGCTCCACCCTTAAAGCAATTTCCTTCGGCACGAATTGCTCCATCAAGTTCCATCAAATCATCCGAATAGCCGTAAACAACAGTTAAGCCGTTTCTCTTGGCACATTCTCTTTCTACATCATAGAGGCCATCTAAATAATCGCGAGGAACCAAAGCCTCTGCAAATTGTTTTGCAGAAAACTTTTGAAATTTCATCATCAAAATGTACCGCACAATTCGCTTATACTCGTCCCCAAAATGGGCTAGAGTCTTTTCTTCAATAATGGCAGAATCCTTGCATACACTTGCAATGCCATTGATGAAAACATTTACATCGTGAAATGATTGTTTTGTCATAGTAGCTCCTTTGAAAAAAAAGAAAAACATTTGATAATCATCAAATGCCTTTCGGAGCCTACACTATTAGGAACCGCAACTAAAATGTAGTATATGTGCCAAAGTTGGCAAGGGGTACGAAAAAATTTTACAAAGCAGACCATTTGGTTGTCACCAACAAAATGGTCCTCAAGTAAGTATCGCCTGCATTATATCCATAGGTTTTATTGTAGCGTTTATTGTAGCATTTATTGTAGTGTTATTGTCGCCTTTGCAGTCGTATTTACAGTCGGGTTTACAAAATATATAAAATGATATATATTTGTAAACAACGGAGGCGCTATGGCAGATCTTTCTATTTTTTCAACCAGGCTCAAAAACGCCCGAGTCATGAAAGGGCTCTCTATGGACGAACTTTGCTCGGCCATGGGGAACGTCGTCTCGAAAATGACCATTTCCAAGTACGAAAACGGCCAACTCGCACCGAACAGTGGCATTATCATCGCGTTGTCCAAGGCACTGGGCCAACCCGTCGACTACTTTTTCAGACCCTTCACGGTGCAAGTGGATTCTGTGCGATTCCGCAAAAAGAGCTCGCTCCCGCAGAAAAAGGAGAACAGTCTCCGCGAAACCATCGCCGACCTGATGGAACGCTACATCAACATCGAAGAAATCTGCAGCACCGCCGCCGAGAAACACCGCATACCCCAAATCAAGGCCAATTCAGCCGAAGAAGTTAAAATGGCCGCCGCGATAGTCCGCAAGGAATGGAAGCTCGGCCTGGCAGGCATCGTGAACGTAATCGACCTACTCGAAAATCACGGCGTAAAAGTCATCGAGATTGACGCACTGGAATCTTTTGACGGCATGAGCAGCCTAGTCAACGAAAAATTCCACGTTGTCATTCTGAACAAGGCGTTCTCTGTCGAAAGAAAACGCTTTACCGCGCTTCACGAACTCGGACACCTCGTACTTCGCTTCCCTAAGTCTATCGAGAAAAAGAAAGAAGAATCACTCTGCCACCTGTTCGCAAGCGAAATGCTAGTCCCAGAACCCGAACTCAAGCGAATTCTCGGCAAGGCCCGCAAGGACATCTCGTACCAAGAACTGAGAGCCATCCAGCTCGGCTACGGAATCTCTTGCGATGCAATCATGTACAAGGCGAAGGAGTGCGGCATCATCTCGGAACAACGCTACCGAACCTTCTGCATCCAGAAAAACAAGGCGACGAAATTTAAGGCGCTTATCGAAAAGTCGCTATACCACTACGAAGAATCCACCCGGTTCGTAAGCCTGGTCTATAAGGCGCTGAGTAAGGAACTCATTACCATATCCAAGGCGGCAAGCCTGCTGCATCAGGACATTGAACAAGTCCGTAGGGATTTAGCGTTGGTATGATTGAAGAACGGATTGTCATCAGTGACGCGAACGTCATATTTGACTTACTTTCAGTCCAATTGCTGGAAGTGTTCTTTGCCCTACCCTGTGAAATTTGCACGACTGATTTGGTAATTAGCGAAATTGAGAGACCGGAACAACAACAGATCATTCAGAAGTTTATCAAGTCGAAAAGATTGGGTGTCGCGACATTTGATTTTGACGAATTTAGCGAAATTTTGCTTTTGCAGTCTACCAGCAAAAACAATACTTCGATTGCAGATTGTTCCGTTTGGTATTATGCCAAAAAGGTTGATGGACGGCTTTTGACGGGTGACGGCAAACTTCGTTCCGCCGCAGAAAAGGACAACGTGAAAGTCTCCGGCATCCTTTACCTGTTTGACAATTTCGTTGAATATGGATTATTGTCGGCTTCGGAAGCTGCGGAGAACCTGAAAGCTCTGATGACCATAAACATGCGATTGCCTAAAGCAGAATGCGAAACGCGGATTGCAAAATGGAGAAAAGAACGCTAATGACTCAAAAACTCTGGAACACCTGCAAGAAGTGCGGCTGCGACAAGCCCGAAGACACCGAAAAACTTTGCGAGCAATGCAAGGCAAAGCGTCGGCAATTCTGGAGCGACCTCAAGAAGGTCGGCGGTGTGGCCGCTGGCGCGTTACTGGTGGTTATTGCTGGCGGGAAGATGAGGAAGAAATAGATTTACTTCACCAAATCCAGCAAGCGTTCGTAAGAATCCACCACGTCATAAGTGACGGAGTCGCTGGAGATGGCAGCGAAATGCTTGCGAGCGCACTTGATTTTAGCGGATTCGATTTCACGAAGTTCCATGGTGCTCATGGAGCCCTTGGTTTCGGCGACAAAATACACATGCTTGACTTCGCCCTCATGGAAAGCGATCGCCCAGTCGGGATTATACTTGCCAACGGGCGTATTGATGAAGAATCCCTTGGGCAACTTGATGTAGAGCGAGACTTCCTTACTCGTTTCCAGTTTCTGCGCGAAGTCGCGTTCGTTACTGGAATCATAAATCAGGTGGTCGTACAAATGCTGGTGCGTTTCGCAGGCATTCATACCGAGGCGTCCCTTCATCGTATTGTCGGTAAAGATGCTCGTCTCGTAACTGGATTCCAACTTGTTATACGTGATATGCTCAATGATGACGGTCGCCTTCTGCTCGTTTATTAGGCGGCTTGCCTTGATGATAAACTCTTCTGGGTTTTCCTGGAACTGATCAAAGACAGGCTTCTGGATTTTGCTCAGAATTTCGCCGACCGTTTTGCGGGTTAGCCCCGTATCTTCGACAATCTTTCCAATCAAGTCATACTTGACGCTAGAATTTGCGGTGGCGACGGCGGCCCTGGATTCCGTAGATTCCATCTTGAAGGCATTGCCTGCTTCCAGCTGCTCCTTGGACTTAATTTTATCCAAAGAGCCTTGCGAGACTCTGAAGAAAATTTTCGTCACGCGCAAATTCTCATTCAGCGCATCAACCGATTTGCGGACAAGTTCATCTGTCTCGAAATCCACCACGTACGCGGACTTCGCATTAATCTTCTGCCAAAGTTCCTTGAATTCCTTGGAATTGTACTTACTCTTATTCAAGTGCAGTTCCACATTGTTCTTGCGGGCGTCTTCGGGCTTAATCGCATCGGCATCGTAAAGCGTATCAAGTACATTGCAGATACTTGCAGAATAAGGAGCGACTTCTTCGCAAAGGGTCAGCGCACCGGCAGCCTTGTCCGTGCGATACTTGTCCGTCAATGCACCCTTCTTCACGTAGCCGCATTCCAGCAAAGCATCGTAAACCGTTTGCGCAAAGTCATCCGTCACAAACAACTTTTCGCCGGCTTCCGACGTAAACGACTTTCCCTTGAACAGGTCAATCGTCACCTTGACCGGGCGGCTGCCAATCGTTTCCGCCATTTCGGTCTGCAACGCCTTCGCAAAATCCTCGTAACTTTCGTTTGCGATAACCGTCAATACGTTCACCGAATGGACATCACCGCCCAAGACGCTTTCGTCCATGCGTTCGCCGTTCTGATTTACGCATAAACGCAACCCGCGGCCCACTTCTTGCCGCTTGCGGACTTCCGAAGCACTGCTCTTGAGCGTGCAAATTTGGAACACATTCTGGTTGTCCCAACCTTCTTTCAGTGCAGAATGGCTAAAGATAAACCGCACCGGTTCTTCGCGCGAAAGCAAGCGTTCCTTGTCTTTCATGATCAAGTCGTAAGCGTCGATATCGTCGGAATCCGACGACCCGCGAGCGACCTTGCTATCTACAAAGCGACCGCCGCCCTTCTTGCTCTTGTCGATGGAGAAATACCCCGCATGCGCCTTGTGGGCATCCGTCTTTTCCAGGAATTCAAAATACTCCGGACTCTCCAGCAAATCCTGCTGCATCGACTTGCGGATGGAATCGTATTCTTCTTCGAACATCCTGGCGTAAACGCCCATCTCGTCCGGGGCGTCATAATCGCGATACTTCTTGACCTCGTCAATGAAGAACAGCGAAAGCACCTTGATGCCCTTGCCGAAAAGCGCTCGCTCGCGTTCAAAATGCGAAATAATCGTCTCGCGAATCTGAATGCGGCGCAACTGTTCCTCGTTCACCACACCTACGCAGTCACCGGCATAAATCTTCTTGCCGTTCGTGAAAGTCACAGAAGAATCATTGCCGTTCACTTCGGTAACGGTATAGCCGTCCTTGTATTCTTCGAGACCACCCGACTGTTCATAAAGATTAAAACCCTTCGTGATATGGGCCTTTTTCTTGAGCAGGCCGCTCTTGCCCTTGCAATCAAATTCAAGAGTCGCGACAGGAGCCTTGTCCGTAAACACCTGAACACCTTCCAGGTATAGGTAGCCCTCGGTCGCCGTAGAACCGCTCACCGTAATGCCCTTGACGCTAATCTTCTTGACCAAGTGCTTGTTATAGGCATCCATCGCATCAAGGCGGTAAACCATGTTGTAAATGGCGTCCTTGCGGTGCGTCGCCGAATAGCGCAAAGTCAACAGCGGCTGGAATTCCGCAAGGCCCTCTTTCGTCTTCTTGCCCTCGACACTCTGCGGCTCGTCGATAATCAGAATCGGGTTCGTGCTCGCGATAACGTCTATCGGGCGGCGACTGCGGAACTCGTCCAACTTCATGCGGATACGGCGCGCATCCTTGCCCGTAGCGTTGAACGCCTGCGAGTTAATAATCATCACGTTGATGTGACTGTCCGACGCAAAGTGGTCTATCTCGGTCAGGTTCTGCGAATTGTAGATAAAGAACCGAATGGACTTGCCGTATTCTTCCAGAAAATGTTCCTGCATAATCTGGAACGACTTATAGACGCCCTCGCGAATGGCAATACTCGGCACCACCACGATAAACTTGGTCCAGCCGTAGGCACGGTTCAGCTCGTACATCGTCTTGATGTAGGTGTAGGTCTTGCCCGTACCCGTTTCCATTTCGATGGTCAGGTTGTAGCGGCCTTCCAGCTTGTCGGACTGCGGCAAAAGATTCGCCGACTGCACCGCCTGCAAGTTCGCAAGCACCTTGGAATCGCTCAATTCAGGCACCAGACGCTGGTTGCAAAAACCGGTCACGCCCCTCTGCGCAGGCACACTGCCGCCAAAGAGTTTGGTCGTACCCGAATCCATCAAGTAGCTCGATTCCAGGTAGGGTTGCCCCGCGAAAACATCGCAAACGGCCTTCGCGGCATCCGCCTGAAACTGCTGGTACTTGAACTGGATTTTCATAGTGTAAAATTAGGAATGTTTTGCAGAAAGTTCTGTTTCTTCAAGTATCTGCACAAGGACTTTGTAATCAAGATACTGGATGCCTTCAACGCCCTCATGGATTTTATCGGCAAGCTTGCTCTGGTAATAAAGATCCATAGCTTCTTCCAGCGAACACTTACGCACCTGCGCCAAATGCGCTATAATCCGTTCTTCCAGGCGTTCCTGATAAACCTTCTCTAGAACTTCACCATCCATAAGCTAAACCTTTTCGCCAGAAACAAACGTCAGCAACGAATCAATCGCTTTCTGCGTAATGAAGGCAACAATCATATAGCCACCTTGCGGACTTTCAAATATTCCTCGATATCGCTCACGACAAAATCAGTCCCCTGCGTGTGCATTATTTCGTAATTGGGGACAAGGAACTTTTGGATACAACCAGAATCCCTAAGTTTTTTATATACGGCGGACGGCAACCGATTCCACTTGTTCGCGCAAGCGTGAATCATGTACACGACAAATTCGAATGAATCCTGGATCATAATGCCTCCGTATAATTTAAAAGATACTTATTTTTCATTAAAGAGGATAATATCCGGCGTTATTGGGAGGTGTTCTAACCGCCATTTGATTTTAAAGTTCCCAATTCGTTCTGAAAGTATTAATCAATCTTTCTTGTCGATTTTCCACAACCTCTAATGTCCATGAACTTTCGCTCAGAACTTGCGTTGCCAGAGCATAGGATGTCACACCATTCTTTGACCTAAAATATTTTTCTTTTTTCTTCTCGAAATCAAAATTTTGCGCAGCAGAATTATGCTTTCTGGTTAATGGTATCAAATTACCAATTTTATGGACCCAGTTTTTACGTATTTCGACATCTGGCCAAGTAGTTGCCCATTCAGATTCTGGATCTACTGTTTGTGGCAAAACATGTTCAATAGTAAGAATGGCGGGATCATAAGATGCCCCGGCACTGGCAACAAAACTATCCAATCTGAGTATTATATAATTTCTCCTTTTAGCCATCTCGTCATAAACATTTCCACTCAATACATTCATAAATTTTCGTTTTTCATCTTCAGTTAGTTCAATTGAAGTAATCTTCGCTTCAATAGAATGACTGGGATTTGCTTCCATTTCGGCCAGAATTTTAGCATATCGTTCAATTCGATGATTTACATCCTGAGAAGTAATCTGCAAATATGCTGCAAGGCGTTCTAGTTTTTTCACGAACCAAAGGATATAATCTGAATCGTCTTTCTTTCCCGCAAAAAATTTTATTGCTGTAGGCATCCAATCCGAGTTGTCAATTTTATTCAGCCAATACAGATAATTATTTACTTGTTCAGCGTTCCTTGTCGCGATATAGTCTTTTTTCTTAAGAATGCAATATGCTTCTGTATAAGGGGTTAAATAATTATCTATCAAATCAGCGGGATTAAATCTCGGTAGAATAGACTCGCTAAATTCCTCTAAAACCGTTTTCTTCGCTTTGGCTTTTATGAAAATCATTCGCATATGAGAAATAACATCATTGAAGCCATTTCTTGTAGCATCAATTTCTAGTTCTTCCCATTTTTGTGTATAACTATCTTGTTGACTTTCATCAATTTTTCCAATAACATCAGCCTTGATAATATCAATCGGAAGTAAATCCAAGCCTCGATTATTCATCACAGAAAACACACGATATGCAGATTTTTGTGTTGGCGTCGAAACAACGACCAAGAAACATCTCATTAAAATAAATGAACCAAATTTAAGGAGTTCCTCTTCGGTCATTGCCTTATCGTGAATTTTCTTTTCAAAAATCTCAGCATTTTCTAAAATATGCTTTTGAGACTCCGTAGCCAAAGAAGCTTTATCCAAAGCCAACAATTCTTGAAGTCGAAATTCTTGAATATACTTTTCAAAGAATGGTTGATCTTTTTCACGTAAGTGCAATCTAGGTGATGCAGCCAATCCCTGAGATGGACGACCAGGCTCCCTTAAGTAGCTTTTGTAATCCGATAAAATTTCAGCCTGTGAAAAATGAGTTGTAAGGACAGAAAGTAAAATAGTCAATGTTGTTAAACGCTGTTGACCATCTATTACATCAGCTTTTGGTCGATCTTCTTCTTTGATAAGAACAGTAGATCCAAGAAAATAATTTTCGTCACTTCGCTCCGATTTATAGAAGCCGTATAAATCCTCAAATAAGGTTGAAGCTTCTTCAGTTCCCCATGCGTATGGACGTTGATAAGAAGGAATATGAAAGTCAAATGCAGAACTAAAAATCTGCGAGATTTGGTATTCTTTGCCCGAAATTTTTGTACTCATAAATAAGCGTCCTTTCCTTCAATCTTGCAAAAGGGCTTTGCATTTTTCACAAATTACTTTTGCTGGCAAAATTTGATACTCTTTCGTTATTTTATTGAATCCTATCACAATACCTATAAGTCCAGCCTCACACAAATTATTAATTCCATACACAGGAGAACCAGACATTCCTCTAGGATCATCACCAAATCTAGAATCTGTAGGGGTTTTCATTTTCACCCAATAACACTCTGATTCACAGTCTTTTCGTATTTTTTCTAAACCATTAGTACGAAAGCATTGCTGGCGGATAACAAAATTTTCAATTTCAGTCCCCTTAAAATTGCAAGGACACCCTCGAAAATACATGTCCAATATATTACCATTTATTTCCAAATTAGATTCTAAATCAAAAATAGCACTGCAATCTAATTCTTCTACGCAAGCATCATGCGCTATTTCCATCAAAACAAAATCTTCATCTTCTTTATTTTCATCATTCCAATTTATAATTTTAGTATAACTAAGAGCATCCCCCGAGGGGAAACAATACATAGATTTATCAAACGAAAGTGACAAATTTTGAGCAACATGTTTTGCTGATATCAAATATTTTTTTCCTCTAAAAATTACAGGCGCACAAGATCCTCCAAGCTGATAATCACGCCCTTCAAGAAAGGATCGGCACTCCGGGAATTCTTTTAGAAACTGTTCATTATCGCTACTTATATCCCATATTAAGCCCTTTGTCAAGTTTAATGCATTTTCTATTTTTAACACAGACTCGTTCAATTTTTGACCGAGCCCATTCTTTTTTATTTCTTCAATCTGTTCTTTTGTAATATCAATTTTCATATTTCCAACCTATCAGCTTAACAGTATATTAGAATCCTTTGAAGGCAATTTATGTTGACCATCTAGAATGATCAACGGGTCTAATTCTTTTGGTTTTCTACCCCACCTATGAGTCTCTCCATATTTCATCTCATTTATTTGCTCTAACCAAACATCTAGCCAATCATGAAGTTCATTTTCACTTAATTCTGTCAAATGTGAAGTATCTAGTTCCATTCGCATTTCAGTGGCTTCTGCAGTAACAGAATACGTTGCAAGTTTTTGGCGCGTTCTATTATTCCATTTCTTTTCGACTAGTTTACTAAAACCTATTTCCAAAAAAATCCAAGGGGACAACGTGTATTCATGAACTTCATCAATTACACTAACCGACTCAGGAGTGTTTAAAAGGAACAACGCGTCGCAATCGTCAATTTCTTGCATTATAGCGGATGTAAGCATTGCATGAACTTGGCTTGTCGTCATATTCCGATCTTTATAGTCATAGCCTTTTTTTTCAGGTCTGCGGCATAAATCGTCTAGTTTCCTTATTAGACCATCTGCACTATTCCAGACATATTTGTCTAGGAAACATCTTAATTTAAATTTTTTATTCAACCATCCAGCAAAAGCAAATGCCAAGTCCTCATCATTGTGAGAATGCGATATAAACACATCAAATTTGCCTTTTAGCTTGGGAAACCAAGCATCTTGAATAACATCACCCTCTAAAAAGCCATCTTCCGAAATGTATTCATATAGTGAATCATTAGCCTGATTAACAACATCTGCAAAAAGTAATCTTCCTAAATCTTCGTAATCTCCAAATTTATCAACATCAACCATTCGCGGGAAATACATTCCCCTCTTTTCTTGTTCAATAAATAAAGATTCAGCAATACTTATTTTATATCCTCTATACATACCATCTCCTATAATCCATATTGACGATACACTTCGTTAGTGTATGTAGTTACAGTATATTTGGGTTGATTTGCAAAAGAAAAATCGTTGATTGCTTTTTTTATCAAATCCAATTTAAATCCAATATGAATCGTTTTTACAGCACCATCTTGAATATATTCCGCCAATTTTCTCGGCCACCGATTTTTCAGCAAAGATGGTTGCATAATTTTATCATATCCCGCATAGGCTACGATTATCGGTAAACCATATGTTTCTACAGCCTGCTCAATTTCCCAATTTAACATTCCCCGATTCGCAGCACTATTCTCTGTCGCAATAAGCAACATACTTTTGGAATTGCGCATTCGTTCTAACAAACGTGCTCTTAAGGTTGCTTTCAGACTGTCATCAATTACAGCATATGTTTTATCATGACTGTTGCTGAAAGAGAAATCAATATCTTCATTTTTGGCCCAAGCTTTCATTAAATTAAAATATTTAATATCACTTTCTGTAGGATCAGTCGTTCCACAGCCATTAAAAGCAACGTACACTCCATTACGATACGCCATTTTCGCCCCACTTTTTCTTTAGTTCTTCAAGATTAATTGTTCCATAGAGTGGTTTATATATAACAATCGTTATTTTTTTTGATACAATCAAATTATTCGATGTTTCCATAATTGCAGCCAAAAGAACCTCTATCATTTGTTTTTCATCAAGACAACACCTTGCAAGGCCAGTTCCCCATATGGGTAAAGCAATTTCTTCATTTCCACAAATACCTCGAACTTCATTAAGCATTTTTTTTGTTGCAATAAAGATTTTTTCCGAAGAACTTTCAGCTGAAAAAGAATTATAGGGCATTTCTGAGATTACAGTACATGCATACGTTTTATCATTATGTCTTAAAATAGCTGTAGTACCGATATCATATTTATTTTTTTTGTTTTCCAAATCTTTATCCGGAGTATCTTTTCGATTTGGCACAGTCGTCGGTTTTTCTCGTAGTTGACTAACTGCGTTGTCAAATTTCGAACAATCACCATTTAAAATATCTCTTATTAATTGACCATGCAGGGAAGATGGGTTTATTACTCCATACTTTAAACACGTGTCAAAAAAATTATTCACTCCAACAGCAATTATCTTTTTTTCCCAAATATTGCCGAATTCTATTCTCAACGTTGTTTTCTTATTTAGAATAGTAAATTCGACAAACCATGGTTCATATAGATAAGCTATACAAGCTATCAAAGACATAACCACTACCACTATCAGACAGCATACAAAAAAAGCACTATCTGTTGTTGAAATTTTCAAAAAACAATCCTTAAAAAAGAACTTTAAAAGGACATCACTTAAAGGGTCTAATGCGCAAAATAGAGTCCATTCACCTGCTAAACTTGAACCATACAGTTTGAAAAAAGTTGTTAATTTACGTTTCTTAATAATTTTTAAATTTTGTTCTAATTTTTCAAGTCCTTTCTTAAATTCCATCTTACACCACCTTCACGGTTGTATTTGGGCTGATTGTTTTGAAGATTTCGGTGACGTTGATTTTGGCGGAGTCGCTTTTGAAGCTGGAATCGCGGAAGACGGCGCGGAGGGGCTTGGCTGCTGCAATTTTGCGGATGGCGACTTCGGGGATGTCGTTTGCGAAGCAGGCGACTAGGTCGCCGTCGTTGACGTTATAGACTTGGAGATTTTCGATGGTTTCGGTTTTGATGGGGAGCGAAAGCGGCACGCCCCAATCGACGAGGCAACCGAAGAGGAGATCCAAATCGGTGCGGCCGTCCTTGATGTTGCTGATTTGTTCAACGAGGTCTTGCTGGGAGATTTCGCCGGCGGAGTAATAGACGTCCTTCATGTTGGAGTCGTCGATTTTCAGGACGCGAAAGCCAATGTCCAACTGTTTTGCGGCTGCGGGCTTGTCGCTTGTGCTATCGAACAGGTCCGTTTTGTCGGCGGCCGATTTTTCTTTGGCTTGTTGTTCCGCAAGGATTTTGTCGCCTGCGCGGCGGATGCGTTCCTTGCCAATTTCGCAGATGGTCTTGTAGCCAGCCTTTGCGGCTTCAGAATTTTCATCGCATTTTTCTGGAAGCTGAACCAAAATGAATTTGCGATGGCCTCCATCTTCAGCATTCATTTGCATAACAGCATGAGCGGTTGTTGCCGAACCAGAGAAGAAATCTAATATTAAAGAATCCTTTGATGTAATCTGCTCTATTAATGGCTTGATTAAATCACTGGGTTTTGGGAAACTAAACAATCTCTCACCAAAAAGGGAATCTATTTCCACAGAACCATTTCTTGTATAAACATCTGAACCAACTATTGATGTAAAGCCAGGTAAATTATCATCAAGCTCATTTAAATATGTCTTTTTGCGAGGTCGTCCATTTGCATCTTCAGGCCATAGAATTCGGCCATCGGCAATTAATTTCGCCATTGTATTTCGGTCATAACGCCATCCCATTTTAGGACGACCATAATTAATACCTGTCGCTGGATTTATCAAATCATAATGCAAGTTAGGCCTTTGCGATTCCGTTGCGATACCGGCCATATTTGCACTTGCCCATGGGCCTAAGGGATCGTTATCAGGATTTGAATAGCCTTTTCCGCTACGTTCTTCTCCTTTAAACAATCTAGTATCATTTCTTCGTGCATAAACCAAAATATATTCATGATCAACCGAAACACCATTTATATTTCGATTATCTTTATTTTGTCTGCTTTTCCAAATAAAATCTGATATAAAATTTTCTCCGCCAAACACTTCGTCGCAAATCTTTTTCAGGTTCGCTTGTTCGTTATCGTCGATGCTGATAAATATCACGCCGTCGTCGGTGAGCAAATTGCGGGCGAGCAGCAGGCGGCTGTAAATCATGGAACACCAGTCGGAATGGAAACGGCCGTTGCTGTCGGAATTCTGCACCATGCGATTTCCTTCGTCGTCCACGGCGCCGCTTTCTTCGGCGTACTTGGCGCTGTCCATGCGGAAGTCGTCTTTGTAGATAAAGTCGTTGCCGGTGTTGTAGGGCGGGTCGATGTATATCATCTTGACCTTGCCCAGGTAGCCTTCTTGCAGGAGTTTCAGGGCTTCGAGGTTGTCGCCTTCAATGTAGAGGTTCTCGGTGGTGTCGAAGTTCTTGGATTCTTCCACGCAGGGGCGCAGCGTCTTGCGGATGGGTTTCGCAGCTTCTACCATGGCGTCGCGCTTGCCGACCCAGGTAAATTCGTAGGACTCGTCGCCTTCCGCGACGCTCTCGCCGAGCATCTGCTTGAGCGCATCGAAATTCACCGCCTTCTTCAGCTTGCCATCCTTGGCCTTGCTTTCGGTCACGCAATTCGGGAACAGCGCGGCAATCTTCTCGACATTCATCTGCGCCATATCGGGAGTTTCAAACTTCATCTTTTCCATGGGGAGGGTCCTATTTTATCAAAAAGATATTAAAAATGGGGAAAGGGAGAGAATTTGTCGATAAAAATGATGCGCAAATACAAAAATATCTTGATAAAAGTGTTGGAAAACTACACTTTTATCAAGATATTTGGAGAAAAATAAAGAAAGGTGAAGAAATTAGTCCATTTCAACTACGGAAAAACGACCTAACTCACAATAAACTTCACCAGAATCAACTTTACACACATTGACAATGATTTCTCCGGGGCCCTTCATATCCATGATTACCCGTATCGGGAGTTGAACAAAGTCGTCGCCTTCCGCCCTGATTTCCAGAGGGATGTCAGACATAAGGCTCGTGCCATTTGTCGAGATGGACCTGACGACATAATGACTTGCATCAACAGAACGATCCAACTTTACCCCGGCAAAAAAACACCAGCACATGGGGTCTTTCCAACGCTTTTCTTTTGGAAGATTATTCACAACTCTTCCCGTTCGATAAATGCCGAGAAGCATATATCTTCCATTCGCCTCTTGGCGAAATTCTTCACACAAAACTTTGGATTCTACTTGCATAGGGCAACCGCTCCTTCGTTTGCAAAACAGGGATTATAATAGTTGTAAAAATCTATCTCGTTTTCGCCATGAGTTACAGCGGCTTCGTCAGGCTGATAAAGACAGTCCGCTAAATACTCATCATTTCCTATTTCCGAGGAATCCTCTTCCGAATTAATGACATTGACTTTCAAATCACTATCGGCAAAGCCTTCTTCGGCGAAATCAATCAATTTGGGCTGAGACGCAATATAACGAGCCAAGGCCAGTACGGTTGCAGAAATCTGCTTTCCCTGCTTCCAGCGATACACCGTATGCGGAGCCAAATCAAGGGCCCGTTCCAGACGGGCATCGGAATAGCCAGCATTGTTGATTTTTTCAATCAACGAAGGCATGCTTTCATCGCCTTTTATTTTTTTTTGTTTTTCCACTTCTTCTCGAGAGTCCGAATCCAATCGAATTCTTGCGCCGCATTCTTTACAATGACAAATGCAAACATTTTGATTGGCAAAATCTGCCATGGGTACGAAAATTTTTTTCACCTTATGAATGATTTCAATATTTTTAGAATCACAAACAGGGCATTCAGATACATTTTTCATATAAGCATTCCTTTTTGTTTTTGTCATTCTTAAAGTATAATCAGTTTATGTTTTTGGGTTTTGGCTTATTTAGTTTCAGTGATTTAAGAATCTGCTGTAATTCTTCACTTTTTAATCGTTCAAATATCGCCACATAAAGATTATGAGTACCATAATTCAACAAATAAGAATACACAGGTGTTCCTGCCGGACCTTCCATTATATTTTTTTCCAGTTCGACAACCTTTATAAATTTGGGTTTCGACGTCAACGAAGCAAACCAAGAAGCAATATCCTCATTAGTGTACAATTTTAAAAACCTATTGGCATCATCAGAGGGAGCATCTTCATACACAAGAATTTCTTTCCCAGATTTGCACAGAGCAACAAAATCATCCCACACGACATACGGGTTACGTGACGGTGCAATTTTCAGTTCATTTTTCATCTCTTCGCAATTCACCTTAGCTCCTTTTGTAATCTTAACAACCAGTACTTTTTCAATAAAAAGATTACACACTATGTGTAATATAGATTATTTTTAGAAAAAAACAAGGCGTTCACGCCAGCATATTACGCATTTTATGTATTTTTATTGTTTTTCATAAGGAAAAACGGCGATTTTAGCGAAATTTCGCCATTTTCCGGCAAAAATAGCGCCGTATGTTGAAATATCTATAATTTTGACCAGATTTTATGTTGAAAAAACTATAATTTTTCCAACCTCTTAATCTCAGCCCTTATCTCCACCTGTCTGTTAAACTGCTTTTCGTTGGCGAGTTTCTTTTCCAGCTTTTCGATTTGGGCTTGGATTTTGGCATTTTGTTTACTTTGTATAATATAGTCTTTTAATGATGTTTTGGATTGCGTCGTTTCTCCCTTCGGCAAGCTCAGGGAGCTTAAACTCGCAACGGCATTTGAGGAATCCGCACCGCGGACGATAGATTCGTAGATTTCGTCCATGTTGCTGCCAAACAAATTAAATACGGGTTCATCGGCAGGTTTCCACGGTGTTTCAAAGGATTCCAGGAAGCTTTCGTCCTTCTCTTTTTCCTTGAAGTTCACGAAGAGTTTTGCCTTGTCGTCATAAGTCAAGACAAATATGTTGTAGTGGTGCAAATTCTGGTCGATGAACTCGAACAACTTGCGCGGGCAATCAAACGATTTCATTTTGACTTCAAAGACATCGATTTCGTTTACTAGCAAACCCTTTTCGGCGGCCATGGTCTGCGCGGTCAGCTTATTTTGCCAGACAATCTGTTCTACATACTTGACAAAAAGGTTCTTGGTCGCCGTATTCACGGCGCACTTGCTGTAGAACTTCTCCTTGGGCACCACCTTGCCCACGAATGTCGAAGAGGGCAGGTTTATCATTTGACCACCAGGAATGTCACGAGTTCAAAATCGTCTAGGCCGCGGATTTCGCCGGTGAGTGCGGTGGTCTCGCCTTCGCCAAAGAGACTGTCGATATCGGATTCTTCCTTGACTTCGATAATCGAGGCTATAGCCTGCTGTAAAAGGTCGCTGTACTTGCCCATCTTGCGCCCGTCCGCAGTTTCCTTATTGAAGGCTTTGCAGAGTGCTATGTCGGGCGTGGCAAGCCCGCGGCAGGCGTGGCGCATCAGGTCAAGAATCTTTTTCGGCGAAAGGTGGTTGCAAACGACGCTACCATCCTGCCTCAGATAAACCATGTAGAAGGGGTGCAGGCGATTCTTGCTGCGGCTATTCACGGCGTTGTTGCGGTTGCGCAAAATGTAAATCACGCCGGGCGGCAATTCGCCTGTTTCGTCGGCATGCACGAGCGCATAAATTCCCGTGGGCGCATTCTCGACTTCCTGATGGGTTTCGCGATATTGCAGCAAGTCCATGCGGAAATCGTTCAAGCCCAAATCCACGATGTTCACGCCGCCTTTCATGTCTTCAAGGTCAACTACGTCTTCTTTCAACTTGCGCAGTTGTTCCTTGCGGTATTCCAAGTCGCCCTTCTCTTCGGCGCTGATGGGGTTGTCGTCGCCGGTCGCGGTCATCACCGAAATTTTCATGCGGGCGACCACACGCGATTTCAGGTTGATGTATTCATCGAGGCTCACGTTGGGCCAAAAGTTCACCAGCTGGATTTTTGCATTCTTGCTGCCGATACGGTCTATACGGCCAAAGCGCTGGATAATGCGCACCGGGTTCCAGTGGATGTCGTAATTGATCAGGTAGTCGCAATCCTGCAAGTTCTGGCCTTCGCTAATGCAGTCCGTCGCAATCAGCAAGTCGATATCGCCCGGAACAACGTTCCTGAGCAAATGACGTTCCTTGGACTGCGGCGAAAAATACGTCAGCATCGTATCGTAATCGGCGCGCAACTTCGGAAGGTTCGTGCGGCCGTCCATATCGCCCGTCACAAGCGCCGAGTGGATTCCGTATTTCTTATTCAGTTTCTCGGCAAGTTGTTCGTAAAGATATTTCGCCGTATCGGCAAACGCCGTGAACAGGATTATCTTCTTGTTCTTAGGATTGATTGGGTTTTCAATCTTATTGCAGATTCTCGCAAATAGGGTCTGCAACTTGGAATCGTGTTCAGGCGAAAGCTGCTCGGCTATCTTTTGCAACTGTGCAAGTACGCCCAATTCTTGGCGGAGTTCGTTCAGCCAGCCAATGTAATCCATATCGGCCAAATTGAAGTGTACATCCTTGCCAACGGTAAATTCGTCATCTTCCAGGGCCGCGCAATCGATATCGTAAATAATATCTGCATCCGCAGTCGCGTTGCCCGCATCAATACTCTTCTTGTACTTCTCAATCTTGTCAACTGTTTTTTGAACCAGTTCATGATAACGGTCCAATGTCAGCTTGAACGAATAGACGGAACTTTCCAGGCGCTTGAGCATGTTGATGCTCATGAGTTTCCGAATACCCATTTCACGGCCAAGCAGCAAATCCTTTTCTTCGGAACTGTCGATATAGCCCTCGATACGGCTCGGGTGCACAAATCGCGCCGGACTATACACACTCATCTGTAACTGGCTCAAAAGCAGGTAGATACTATCGAACGAAATCCCTGCCACGTCGGTCAAGTCGGGAGATTCCGAAATGGGCGGCAACCGTTCCGGGAACTTGCCCACCTCATTGATGTCGTAAAATTTTTCGATATGCTTGCGGGAACGCGCAATCGTTACCGAATCAAGCAATTCAAAAAAGTCAAAATCCAACGTTTCAAGCAACGCCTGCGTAGTTCGCTGAGAGGCCGGGAGTTTTACCCACGCATTGTAGGCACTTTGCGCCTGCCTGAAAATAGAATCAATGCCGTTGTTCAAGTTCAGCAAAGAATCCATTTTTTCCGAATCGTCTTCGTAAGCCAAGCGCAACTGGTTCTTCAAATCGTTGAAGCGATTATTCACCGGCGTTGCCGAAAGCATCAGAACCTTCGTCTTCACGCCCTTGCGAATGACTTGATTCAACAAACGCTGGTAGCGGTTTTCCTTGCGGTCGATATCATCGTCAAATTCATCGGCAGAAAAATCCTCGCCTGTGGCCGTACCGCCATTACGGAAATTATGGGATTCGTCAATCACCACAAGGTCGTAATTACTCCAAATAATGCGGCTCAAGTCAAGGCCATTCGTGCTCCCCGAATCACGCGACAAGTCCGAATGGTACAGCACGTCATAACGAAAACGGTCCGTGACAAGCGGGTTGTTCGTCTGGTTATTCTTGAAGGTCATCCAGTTGTTGTTCAACTTCTTGGGGCAAAGCACCAGCACATTCTTGTTACGATTTTCGTAATACTTGACCACCGCAAGCGCCGTAAATGTCTTGCCAAGACCCACGCTATCGGCGAGAATGCAACCGTTGTATTTTTCCAGCTTGTTGATGATGGCAAGGGCTGCATCTTTCTGGAAGTTGTAAAGCTTTTGCCAAATAGCGCTTTCCTTGAAACCCGTCGCCGAATTCGGCAAAACATCTTCGCTGATGTCGTTCAAGAATTCATGGAAAATATTGTAGAGCGTTACAAAGTAAATGAAGTCGGGAGAATTTTCTTTATAGACCGTAGCAATGCTATCCATGACCGCCTGGGTCACTTCTTCAAACTGCGATTCGTCAAACCAACATTCGTTGAATTTGTTGATGTAATCGTTAGAAAGCGGGGCCGAAACCCTCATGCTAAAATTGGAAATGTTGTTGCCTTTTTCTACACCAAGGCCCACCGCCGAAAACTCGTTGAACGGCGTATAAAGCGCGTCATCATCGGGCAGCTTTACATGCATAAACGTCTGATAGTTCAAGTCGGTTATGTTCGTCCGGAATTTTACCTTCTGGCGAATCCACTCGGCGCATTCCACCGCAATCGCTTTCTGGTTCAGCTGGTTGCGCAACTTCAATTCAAATTCGCTACCGAACAGCGAACGCTCGCGGGCAGATTGTTCTTCGTTGAGGGTACGTTCGCGGGCTCTTTTAGAAATGTCAAATTCGCGACTTTCCTTGGACGTTTGCTTTTTCACAAACGCCTTGGACGTAAAAATAAACCGCAATGAATCAATCTTCCAGAGTTCGTCCTTCAGGGTCTCGAACGCATAAAGCGAGAAACTGGCCGCAGCAATCGAAAGTTTTGAACCAGGAATAACAACTTTACGAAGGTCGTCCACGACCTTCTCCGTCATATTATTAAAAAACTTCTGTTCCATATAAAAATTAACCACCGCTTGGCACGGTACATAAAAGAATATAGCCTATTATAGGGATAAGTGCAAACTTGATTTTATGGAAAAGTGCAATTTTTAAATCTAAATTTACCTCTCCATGTTTCTTGAGCTTTGTACACTTCTTTTGTTCGTAGCGGTCTTGGTGGCGGCGCTTGCCTTCAAGGTGAAGCTGGTGTTTGCCATGCTGGCGGGGCTTGCGCTTTTTGCGGGCTATGCGCTGGTGCGGGGGCATGGGGTGCGGCGCGTGCTTGCCATGTGCGGGCGAGGCATTGTCACGGCGAAGGGGATTCTTATTTTGTTTGTGCTACTCGGGTTGTTGACAGCCTTGTGGCGGGCGGGTGGTGTAATCCCGCTGATGGTGGTGCATTCGGTGAAGGTTATTCACGGTGGCGGTTTCTTGCTTGCGGTATTCCTGCTGAACTGCGCCATGTCGCTCTTGACGGGGACTGCGCTTGGTACGGCGGCAACGGTGGGGGTAGTTTGCGCGACGGCGGGGCATGCGCTCGGTGTGTCGCCTTGTTGGGTGGGCGGCGCCATTTTGGCGGGGGCGTATTTCGGGAACAGGATTTCGCCGATTTCTTCGATGGCGCTTTTGACGGCGAACATCACGAATACGGATATTTATGCGAATGTGCGGCGGATGCTGAAAACTACTTGGCTCCCGTTGCTTTTGAGTTGCGCGATTTATCTGGTTGTTGGTCTCGGCGGTTTCGCGAATGATTTAAGCGGGGTGGCGGGCGACTCGATTTACGCAAGCGGCATTAATGCTGCGGGTAGTTTGAGCATGGCAAGCGATGTTGCAGGTGATTTTTCGGCGGAACCGGTGCGAGCGCTTTTCGCAAAGGAATTCAGTCTTTCGCCGTGGTGCATTCTTCCTGCGGTTTTGATGATTATTTTATCCGTACTCCGGGTGCGGTCTTCGCGGGTGTTACTCCTAAGCGCTCTCGCGGCGTTGCCGTTCGCCCTCGTTGTTGAAAACCGTTCCCTTGCCGATGTATTGCGAGCAGTTGTTTTTGGATTCCACGCCCACACTCCGGAACTTGTGCCGATGATTAATGGCGGTGGACTTCTTTCGATGTTGAACGTGTTCTGGATTGTGGTTATTGCGGGGTGCTATGCGGGGATTTTCAAGGAGACCGGGATGCTTACGCCCCTAAAATCTGCGGCCGAAAGAATCGCGGTCAGGACAAATTCCTTTTTTGCGACGCTCGTGGCTTCTTGCGTTACGGCCTGCGTTGTTTGCAACCAGACGCTCACCATCATTCTGACTCACCAACTCACGGAAAATCTTGACACGAATTCTGCTTCGGGCGCTAAAAAATGTTGCGACACAGTTAAACCTGGCGATAAGCCAAACGCAATCGTCAAGAACGAATCCCACGCACTTGATCTTTATGATACGGCGGTGACGGTGATTGCGCTTGTGCCGTGGTCGGTTGCGACGGCGATGGTGCTTGCCGCGGCCAATGCCCCTGCAAGTTCCGTGCTGTGCGCGTGCTTCTTGTATCTGCTGCCGATTTGCCGATTGGCATAGCGGATTTACATTTTTCTATTTTTGTCTGTTGCAAACTTTCGCGGAGTCAATATGCCAGAGAAATTTTCGAAATGGGTTGCCTGCTGGGGAAACGCCACCTCTATTACCGACCGCAAAGAGGCGACTTACGCCAAGGACTTGACGCTGCGCTACCCGATTCGCGCGTGCTTTTCGGGGAACAAGCTGCGGTTCCATTTTTCGAACCTCACCGGCACGGAACCCGTGACGATTAGCGAGGCGTATGTTGCGCATTCCGCGCAGTCCTCGCAACATTCCGCCGATTCCCGCGGGCAGTTATCCGATGCATCAAGCAACATTGAGTACGCGCCTACAGCAATTACGTTCGGCGGCCGTACCTCTGGCACTATCCCCGCGGGCGAAGAAATCCTGAGCGACGAGATCGCATTCGACGTGACCGCAGGCGAAACATTCGATGTGAGCCTCTACTTTGCCGACTTCACACAAATGAACGCAGGCACGGCCATCACGGGCCCGCTTTCGGGCGGCAAGTACAGCTACGGCAACTTCGCAAAATCCGCGACACTCCCCGACGACTTAACGCGCAAAACGAACTGGAATTATTTCCTCAACACCATCGACATTTTCACCGAAGAAAAGAACTTTGCGCTGGTGTGTTTCGGCGATTCCATTACGGCGCAGGACTGGCCCGATTATCTCACGTTGCGTTGTGCACGCGAGGGCTTTAACAATGTGGCGATTATCCGCCGCGCAGTAAGCGGCACGCGCATTCTTCGCGAATACAGTTGCATCACCTACGCCGCCTACGGCCTCAAGGGTGCCACGCGTTTCCCGATCGAAATGAACGTGGCAGGCGCCCGCACGGTGATTGTGCAGCACGGCATCAACGACATCATTCACCCTGTCGGCGTAGAAGTCAACAAGTTCCGCCCGTGGAGTGATATGCCTACGGCCGACGACCTCATCAACGGCGTGCGTTCGCTTTACATTACGCATGCGCGCAAGCTCGGCCTCAAGATTTACAGCGGCACGCTACTGCCCATTTACGGCTGGCGCACCTACAACGAAAACCGCGACATCATCCGCATGGCGTTCAACGAATGGCTCCGCACCGCTCCCGACTTTGACGGCTGCGTCGATTTTGACAAGGCTGTGCGCGGTCACGACAATCCGAAGGCGTTCAGCAGCGGATTCGATTCCGGCGACCATCTGCACCCGAGTGCCAAAGCCTACGAGGCCATGGCCGAATGCGTTCCCGAAGAACTGCTGAAGTAAGAATCTTGCGGCAGTTGCTTTTGGACTTTTTTGCTTTTCGGGTCGAAAATCGTGTGGCGGTGTAATCTTCGTCACATGTTTACATCCGTAAAATTATTCGTTTCTTACATCTGTGCTTTTGCCCTTTTAAAATTGTAATTTACGGGCATGAATTCGAACGATATCCATATTGTCAAGCAGATTGTGCTCTTGGTCGCTGTCGCGATCATTCTTGGCTTTGTGTACGGCTAATTCTTGCAGTTTTATATATTTACTGCATGCAGCCCTACATTCACCAGTTTGCGAATTTCTTGCGTCTTCACATGGACTCCATTTCGGTGGGTCTTGTTGCGACCGTGCTGATGATTTACGGCGCATACATCAATAACTATTTTAAGAAAATTACGCGGAGCATCCCGTTTGTCGGGCGTTTTGTGCTGTTCGTGATTTTGTGTAGCGCGGGCTATGCGTTCATGTCGTCGCAGGCGGTGCGTTTCCTGAAGATGTTCCTTCGCAGCCAGGCCGATCTTCCGTTGATCGGGATTATTGCGGGTGCGTTTATCGTGCTTGCGTTCTGCGCCCGGAGCGGGAAGGATATCTAGCTCTGCTCGACGCGTCTCGCCTGTAGCTCTGTAAATAAAATCTTTCCTGATTTGTCTAGCAGGAAAGCACCAAATAATATATAATTGTTACTATGAAGTTAAAGAATTTGCTTATTCTCGCCGTGCCCGCTTTTTTCTGGGCCGCCTGTTCCTCTGATTCGGAAAGTACGCCGGCCCAGCCGCCTGTCCCGACGGAGATTTCTTCTGCCTCTACGGCCGATCCTACTATTCCGACAGATCCTTCCAACCCGACCGACCCCACGAACCCGATTGTAGAATCTTCTGCATCGGTTGACGGTGTGCCGCTCAGTTCGGATGCGGGTACCGATCCTACTGATCCTGGTGTTCCGTTTGTCCCCGAAGAACTGGTTTACGACACCATCGGTTTTGCCGATATCGGTAACGCCTTCCGTACGGTTGCCCCGGACGAAAAGGTGGTCTTTATCATGAGACACGCCGAAAGAGAAAGTGGTGTCGGTCGCGAGGTTCCGCTGACGGAAAATGGAAAGTTGCAGGCACAATCTGTGGGCCAGAAGCTTATCAGTGCCGACGAGTTCGTGTATGCCCATACGGCTTACGTGCGCACCAAGGAAACTGCCTGTAATATCGCTCTGGGTCGTGGCCAGGTGCAGGTCTGCGACGACAGCTTTGTTTCCGATACCATTTCCCAGTTGACGGGTGGCTGGTTCGTAAAGGACGAGGATCTTCGTGATCAGTATGTGGCTGAGACTGGAAAGGATACCAACACGAGTGTCATCGTTTCGCTCTGGGCCTACGACGGTCAGTTCGCCGACGCCTTCTACGACCTGGAAGAACGCAGCCTCGAAGTCATCAACACTTACCTGATCAAGGACTACGCCGAAATGCCGAAGGCGAAGGTGATCATTAGCCACGATGAATTTGTCGTGCCCCTGATTGCCTGGGCGACCAACAAGACCGCCTCTATCCGCTACCATAGGGGCCGCTGGTGGGTCAACTACCTGACGGGTCTTGCGATTATCGTGAACAGCAAGAACGAAGTCCGCTATATCGGTATCAAGGGCCTGGAAACGGCTACCGAATAGTTCTTGGCAAAATTGAAATTGGAAGGTCTGCCTGCTTGTAGTTGCGGCGGACCTTTTTTATATTGTGTAGTAGGTATGCTGACGTCGAATGAAATTTTTAGCGATGCGGTCCGCAGGGCGATGAAGCTCAAGGGGCTTGCGCAGGAGGATATCCTTGCGCGTCTCGGGTATTCCCGCAGGTCGCTCGTCGATGGTTTTTCGTTCGAGAAGATGTGCGAGCTGGAGTTTCTGCTGGATACTCCGGCGGATGTCCTTTGGAAGATCGACTCGGCAGAAGATGCGAGCGCGCTGCTGCAGGCGCGTAAGGTTTTCGAGGGGCGTTTCTGCACGGCGGAAGCGATTGACTGGGCGCAGCGTTTCCCGATCCGCGAGTTGCAGCGTTTGGGCTATATCTGCAAAACCGAAGGGCTGACTTTTAATAAGAGATTCAAGTCGGGCCTGCTGCCCCGTGAGATCATGAAGTTCATGGGGGTTGCCTCGCTCGACGGTTGGAAAAAGACGTATACCGTTGCGATGGGGACGGTCAATCCGCATGTCTATTCCGCGTGGATTCGCCTGGGTGAAATTCAGGTGGCGCGCCCTTCGTCGGATTTTTTCATCAGTCGCGATATTATTGCGAACAACTTGAAGTTTTTGCGCAGGAATGCGTTGCCGCTCAAGGAGAACTTGCGCCAGATTGTGATCGATACTCTGCGGAAATGCGACATTGCCGTATTGGAGGTTCCTGCGTTCCTTATGGCGCCCGCTCCGAAGGCGGCCTGTTTCTGGCGCGGCTTGCAGCCTGTGGTGCAGTTGCCGACTATCTCGATGAGCGACGGTGAATTCATGGAGTCGGTTTATCACGCCATGGGGCATATTCTGCAGTCGCACAGCAAGCGTCCTTGCCTGCTCGCGCCGAAAACGGTGGCGGGGGTGATTGCCACGGCGAAGAATGGTTGCAACGAGGCGAAGCGTGTCGCCGAAAGTCTCCTGATGACCGAGGCGGAGGAATGCGAACTGATTTGCTGCGGCCGCTTTGCGGAGAAGGCTTGCGTTGAGTTCTTTTCGCGGAAGTTCCAGATTCGTCCGGGCGTTATCGTGTCGCGCCTGCAGCGGCTCAAGAAGATTCGGCGCGACAGTCCGCTGAATGCATTTAAGATGGCTGTGTAGAAGTCGGTGGGTGTTCGCCGCCGCTCATAAAATAAGCGCGGAATAGAAAATAAGCGCGGGGTTGCCGCGCTTCATTTCGTTAAAATTGTGTTCGGTTAGTAGTTGATGGCGATGTAGGCGCTGCCTGCACCGAAGCGGCGGTCGAAACTTTCGAAGCCGTCCCACAGGGCATCCCATGCGAATCCGATTTCAAGCTGCGTCGCGGAATTGCGGAAGAAGATGATTCCCAGTTCGGCACCACCTGCAAGGCCGATGGCGAAGGCTTCGTCGCCGTCGTAATAGTGGCTGTCGGTCTGGATGCCAAGGCCGATTCCTGCGCCGAGGAACGGTGTGACGACTCCCGTGCTCGGGAAGAAGCGCCCGCCCAGGAGGAAGGTTTCGTGCCATTCCCATTCGTCGCCGAAGGAAATGTTCATGTTGTTCACGATGGTCACTGCGGCCTGCGGGATTACCTCGAAGATTCGGGCGTAGTGGAAGACGAATGCCTGTTCCCAGGTGCGGTCGGTGTCGTATTTTTCGTGGCAGGCGACGTCGCCCTTGCAGTCCTTTTCGGTGAAGTCATAGTTGTGCCAAAGGGCTGCGCCGAGGCCGTAGCTGACATAGTTGCGGGTGGGGCGCTTGTGTGCGAAATTGTCGTTCGGGTCGCCGTTGCGTTGCTCGTAGCGTTCGGCCGGGACGACTACGACGACATTCGGCTGCGGTTCCTGATAGTAACCGTTGCTTGCGTAGTTGCCGTTTTGCGGGGCTCCCTGCATATTGGCATTTTGCGGTGCTTGTATGTTGGCGTTTGCGCCGGCGAGGTTGGCGAGAGCTCCCTTGACAGCCCAGTCGATGGCGTAGTCCAGGTTGTCGATGGAATTCGCCTTCTGCCTTCCGCTTCCGACGATTGTACCGTTGCTAATTTGTTCGCACACCACGACGAAGGAGCTGCCCATGGTCATGACGCTTGTGCGCAACTGGATTTCGGCGGAGCCTTCGACAGGCGTGTTTCCCGTCTCGCTCACGGAGGCGCGCACGATGGACTGGACCATGTTTGGGGCGTCCGGTGCAAATTCCGCTCCGCTTGGGGCGAGAACCTGGACGTTGGCGGCAAACGAAAGTGCGGCGAGCGAGAAAAAAGCGGCGAGAATCTTTTTCATATCTCAAATATACAAAAGAGAGAGGGACGTGCCCATTTGAAAATTGCTAACTTCCTATTGTCGTTTTTGTCAATGGATCCCGTTGTCTACCCATTATGAATAAAGCTGCCATTATTGTTGCCGTTTCGATGCTCCTGAGCCGCGTGCTCGGAATTTTCCGTGAAATGCTCCTGGCGCATGCCGCGGGCGTGTCGCTCGAGAAGAATGCCCTCGACCTTGCCTTCATGATTCCGGACATCTTGAATCACGTGGTAAGCACCGGGTTCCTCTCGATTATCTTCATCCCGATCTTTACGGGCTACAAGGTGGCGGGCGACGAGAAGGGCGGCTGGAAGTTCTTCAGCAACGTGCTGAACACCTTCGGAATAGCGCTCTTGATTTTGGTGGTGCCTGCGTTTATTTGGATGAAGGAGCTTTTGCAGCTGTTGACCGTCGACGGGGCCACGCCGGAACTGATCGAGCGCGCCACTTACTATGGCCGCATTATCTTGCCGGGGCAGGTATTCATTTTTGTCGGTAGCATCTTGGTTGCCGTGCAGCATACCCGCAAGCAGTTCTTGATTCCTTCACTGACGGGACTTATTTACAACGTGGCGATTGTGGGCGGCGGTGCGCTGGGACTCGCGCTCGAGAAGTTCACCGGCACGGAATACGGCCTCGAAGGATTCGCCTGGGGCGTGCCGGTGGGCGCCTTCATCGGATTCTTCGCGTTGCAGATTTTTGGCGCCCGGCGTGGCGGGGTGCATTACGAGCTTCTGGTGCAGCCGACGCACCCCGATATCGTCCGCTATTTCAAGATGATGCTCCCGATGTCCTTGGGCGTGGGCTCCATGTTCGGCCTTGAATTCATTATCCGTAGCTTTGGTGCGAACTTCGGTACGGGCGGCATTTCAAGCCTCAACTATGCCTACCGTGTGATGTACACGCTGGTCGCTGTCTTCGGTTTCTCGGTCTCTGTCACGAGTTACCCTGACATGGCCCGTCTCGTGAAGGAAGGTGACTTTGGACAGCTGAACCGCAAAATCTGGAAGAGCCTTTCCCGCATGTTCTGTATTCTGATTCCTGCGGTGGTTGCCGTATGGGCGCTCAGTTTCCCTGCCGTGCGAATCCTCTTTGAACGCGGTGCCTTCCAGCGTGAAACCACCGAGGCCATTTCCGAAATTCTCCGCTGGTACCTACCCGTAAGCCTCGGCCTTTGCCTGCAGGCGGTGCTGGTGCGTAGCTTCTATGCCTGCGAACGTATGTGGGTGCCGACGCTCCTCAACACCGGCATCTTTGCGGCGACGATTCCTGCCTACATTCTGCTCGGCGCTCCCGAAGTAGGGCTCGGTATCAAGAGTGTGCCGATTATCGGTGCGACGGGTGCGATTCTCCAGGTTATCTCGATGATCTTCATGTGGGCGAAAAAGAACGGCACCGACGGCATGAAGGAAGCCTTGTTGAACATGGCGCGAGCCTTGGTCGCTTTCGGTATCATGATTGCGGCGGCAGTCGGCCTTGACCGTGTCTCTGGAGAATTTGTCCGTAACGCGAACTTTGTGGTACTCGTTGTTTATGCCTGTGCGGCGGGAATCCTGCTGTTTACGCTCACGCTCATTGTCCAGCGCTATCTGGGCAGCAAGGACGCTAAGGACATCCTGAACGAACTGCTTGGAAAGGTGCTCCGCAAGCTGCACCTGAAACATTAATATTGAAATGTCATTCCCGCGAAGGCGGGAATCTCCATTTCTACTCAAACTATTTTATTTCATCCCGTTCGCCTTGTAGAACTGGACATCGGCCATGACCTGGTCCACCCAGCTCTTGGTGAGCGGAGACTGGTTCCAGTTTTCGGGCTTGGCGCCGATTTCGGGATCGGGGTAGAATGTCGCTATGGCATTTTCCTGACTGATGCCGACCTGCAAAAGCTTGCTTAACCGTTCGGCCCCGATGTAGATTTGTTGCAGTCCTTCGCCATCATCTAGCGCGAGGAGACCGTGTGAATCTTTTTGTCCGCGGTAGTCAAAGTCGAAATTTGAAACATGCCGAATCAAGGACATCAGCAGGGCCGCATCCAGCTGATGGCTTTGGGCGGCATCCATGACGGGGAGCGCCGTCAACTGCTCGTTGTCCCAGGGGGCTCCGTTGTAGGTGACGATTAGTGTGTGGCTCGATCCGTCACTTTCGATGCTTGTCGTGTAGCGGTTTCCCAGCTTCTTTTGCAGCGCCTTGTTTAATCGGATTCCGCGGTTCTTGAATTGCTTGTAACCATTCATGGTAAAGTGGAGTGTATCGTCGAGGCGCGTAAGCTCGGGCCGCGTCGGCTTTTCCACGATTTCGTTGTAGGCCGCAATGATCAGCGGAAGGATGTAGGCGAGTTCCGGCTGCGGGTGCGTCAGGTCGCAGGTGGAATCGATGGTGACTTTCTGCAGGGTGTGCAGCTTGAGCACCGCTTCGGCGGCGAATTCCTCGAAGAGTTCCCTTTCGTTGGTCTGGTGCCGGTGTGCGGCGGGGAGTAGCAGGTAGGTCGTCGCGATGATTGCAATGATTGCTACTGTCGCAATTGTGACGCGCCAAATTCTACGGTTTCTGCCGAGCAGCTTGAGCCAGCCCCGCACCTTGGGACTTCGCCCGAGGTAGATGGCGAGGAAGACGAAAATGACGCTCCAGAGCACGACAAAAATCATATTCCATATTATAGCAAAAGGAATGAAATTTTATCTTTGTCGCTATGATGAATCCGTTAAAGAATGTCGTGGTCATCGGTGACCGTATCCTTCTCAAACCCCTGGAAGCTTCCAACAAGACCGGAAGCGGTTTGTACCTGCCGCCGAGCGTGAAAGAGCGCGATGCCGTGCATACGGGCCTGGTGGTGCGCGTGGGGCCGGGTTACCCGATTCCCGTGAACCAGGACGGCGACGAAATTTTCCGCAGCGAAAATCCCGAAAACGTGAAGTACTTGCCCTTGCAGGTCAAGGAAGGCGACGAGGCCCTCTACCTGCACGCGAGCGGTCATGAAATTGAAATCGACGGCGAACAGTACGTGATTATTTCGCAGAACGCCGTTCTCTTGGTGATGCGCCCTGAAGTCCCCGACGATATCGACGGGATTTTAAGGGACTAGTATAATGTCATTGCGAGCGAAGCGCGGCAATCTATAGTTATTTGTAAAGTTCCAGCGTTTCCTTCAGCTTGGTCGCGATTCCGTTGACCATGTCGAAGAGAGAACGCAGGTCGCCCTGAATCTTGTCAAACAGCGGAATGTCGCAGAAGAGATCGGTGCGGTAGACCTTGTTTGCCTGGTAAATGTCGCGGAGTGTTCGGAGGATTTTCGCCTGCTGCTCCATTTGCGACTGGGCTTCCTTGCGGATTTCTTCCAGCTGCAACTTTTTCTGCTTGGCGACCTCGGGGTCGTTTTCGCGGAGAATGTAGGTCGGCAGCGTCGCGAAGTCTTCGAACTTGGTGGGAGCGTTTCCGTTACGGGACATGTTGTTGCGGAGTCCGATTCCCTTGACGGCGGCGTCGATAGAAATGGTGCAGCTCGATGTTCCGTGGTAATTGCAACGCACGTGCTTTTCGATTTGGCGAAGTTCGTTGAACGGGTTGAAGTCCTCGTTGGTCTCGATGTAGCGCAGGGGCACGTACAGCGGGGCGGGTTCGCCTGCCACGGTCACGCGGTAACAGATGCAGGGCTCGCCGTTGAATTCCTTGGTTTCGTACAAGTTGTTGCTGCTGTGCATCATCGACTTGACCCTGCGATACAGGCCTTCGGCGTCGTAGGCGTTTTCGGCAAGGTTCGCGAGGTCCTTGAGCATGACCGTTTTCACGATGCTGTTGAAGTTTTCCATGACGGTGTTGTTCGAGGTGGAACGTCCCCAGATGGGGCCTCCCAGGAACAGTGTGTCAGTAAAGGTGGTCTTGTTACGCCCATTGAAGAAGGCGATGGCCTTTGCCATGTTGGTGAGCGCGAGCCACTTGCTGATGGGCACGTAGATTCCGTTCTGCGTGCACAGTTCCGCAATTTTTCCGACGAGGGCGAGCGTGTCTTCCGAAAGTTCCACCTTCTTGATTTCTTCTTTCCACGCGAGCTTTTCTTCGTTAGAAATGGCGAGCTCTTCGGGAATATGGAAGTTCTGGAGCTTGCCCTGGTTCTGCAGGAGCGAGCAGAGCGCTTCGGGGCTCAGGCTGTCGGGCATCGAAATGGTGAGAGTAATCTCGTCGGCGATTTCGGCGCGGCCCATGGCGTTTTCGGGACGGATGTCGCTGCTCAGGATGACAGAGGCATTGTCGCGGTACTGCAGGGAGTTGCGGACGTTTTCCTTGGTGGAATCGTCGATCGGGTTGAAGTTCTGGAAAATGATCAGGTCGAAGGCGCTGACCTTGGACGGAAAGTCATGCTGGCGCGAACCGACCTGCAGCACCTTGGCATCCTTGAATGCGGATATCAGGCGGCTGGTCAGCAGGTTCTTGCCCGAACCGGTACGGCCGTAGAGGTAGAAGGGCTCGTTGTTGACAGCGGCCAGAAACCCTAGCCTGAGGCAGGATTCCCTTTCTGGAAAGTCGACGCAGAGGTTCTGCAGTAATTCCTGGATGCGTTGAGTTAAGGTCATTTCCCAATCCTTCTCTTAAATTCACTATGAATTTAACAATTCATTTAAAATGCGATGGGCCAGTGTCTCGTCTACGATGGTCTTTTGGCGTGCAATATAGAGGTTATCGGGCCTCGGGAGCGGCTTGCTTGTGCCGTTTTTGAGCCGCGCCGCGTCTTTTTCGGTAATGATGAAGGCGCTTTGCGGATTTTCCTGCAGGGCCTTATTCAGCTTGTTTGAAAAACAGCGGTCGTGATCCTTCAGGAATATCTTGTCCGTAATAGCGATTCCCTGTTTCTGGATGTCGTTGCAAAGACGGTTCGGATCCCCGATTCCGCAGAAAATGTTTATTTGTTTGTAAGGTGCTGAACCGTGAACGCTCCGGAGGTCTTCGCCTTTCCTGTTTGTTATGTTGTCTGTGGCAAATCGGATTTTTGAGGCGGGGTCGTTGCAGCGGATTTCGACTGTGCGGCCGGAGTGGTGGTCGGAGTGATCTTTGGCGAGGCTCCTTGCGTTTCCTAGCGGCCACAGCTCGCGGAGGCGTGTGGGTGCGTTTTCCCAGAGGAGTACGAAGGTGGTCGCTCCGACGAACCTGCTGTCTTCGAAGCCGTCGTCGCAGAGGATGAAGTCGAATTCCTGGGCGCGGTCTAGTTCGTGGGCGAGGCGGTAACGGTTGCGTGTCGTAGAGATTTTGACTTTTGGGTCTGCTGCAAAATGTTCCCGGAGCATTGCCGCTTCGTCGTAGGCGTATTCGTGACAGAGGATGGCGACGCGCTTGCCCTGTGCGGAAAGTGCTTCTGCAAGCCAGGTGCAGAAGGGCGTCTTTCCCGCGCCCCCGGTGCGGTATGAACCGACAACGACAAGACGCGAATGCCCTAGCGGTTTCCCTGGCCTAAGGCAAAGTGCATGATGCAATCGGTAGATGGCTCGATAGCAAGTGGCTAGAAAAAGACGAAGCATAGAGGCTTAATTCACGAGTGTCATCCTGAGCTATACGAAACTTGGCAACTTGTTGCTTTAGTTGAGTTAGGTTCGAAGGAGCAGGATCTCTAGTGACTTTTAGCCACGTCTATTACAGACAATTTCTCTTTTGCTGCAAGAACAGGTCCGCGAGTACGAGGGCGGCCATGCTTTCGACAATCACCGGGGCGCGTACGGCGACGCAGGGGTCGTGGCGTCCACGAGCGGCGAGCGTTCCGTTTTCGCCACCGCGACCGGCGGTCTTCTGTTCCTGCGAGATCGTGGCGGTCGGCTTGAAGGCCATGCGGCAGTAGATGGGCTCGCCGTTGCTGATGCCGCCGAGGCTGCCACCTGCGTTGTTGGTGCGGGTGCGGTAACGGTGACCGTCAAAGTAAAGTTCGTCGTTGTGCTTGCTCCCGTGCATGCGTGCCGAGGCGAAACCGCTTCCGATTTCGAATCCCTTGCAGGCGGGGATCGACAGCATCGCCTGCGCGAGTAGCGCGTCCAGGCGGTCGAACACCGGTTCGCCCAGCGCCACCGGAGGGTTCTTTACCAGGAGGCATACGGTGCCGCCGATGCTGTCGCCGTTCGCGCGTGCATCGAGTACAGCTTGTTCCATCTTGGCGCTCGCTTCCTTGTCGGGGCAACGCACGGGGGATTCTTCAATTTGTTCAAGCGTGAGGGTGTTCAGGTCCACAGGGCCGCAGTCGACTTCGCCGATGGAATTCACCCAGGCGATAATCTCGGTGCCGTTCACCTGCTTCAAGAGTTTCTTGGCGACTGCACCTGCGGCTACGCGGCCGATCGTTTCGCGGGCGGAGCTGCGCCCACCGCCACGGTAGTCCCTGAACCCGTACTTGAGGTCGTAGCACAGGTCCGCGTGTCCCGGTCGGTACCATTTCTGGATCTCGGCGTAGTCATGGCTGCGCTGGTCCTCGTTAAAGACGGCAAACGAAATCGGGGTACCGGTGGTTTTGCCTTCGAAGACGCCCGAAAGGATCTTTACCTGGTCCTTCTCGTCGCGGGCGGTGGTCATCTTGCCCTGCCCGGGGCGGCGACGGTTGAGTTCCGCCTGGATTTCCTCTTCGGAGATTTCGAGACCTGCGGGGCATCCGTCCAGGACCGAACCGACTGCCGGACCGTGGGATTCGCCCCAAGTGGAAACGCTAAAAATTTTACCAAAAGTGCTGGACATGCCACAAAATATAGATAATCGTAAGTTTTTCTAAAAAATTATCCATAAAGGACTTAACAACCGAAAGAAGTTTACTATCTTTTACATTGGATTTAGGAGATTCCTGTGAAACGAATCGGATTTATAGTAACGCTCTTGACGTTGCTTCTGTCTTTGGAAGCGGTTGCTCAACGTTATAACGACTTTGCCGGAATTCCGTTCGGGGCCTCCCGCGAAACCGTTATCGAAGAAGTGATGAAGCTCGGTTACGAGCCCTACGGCCAGAGTGGCGAGGGTGAACGCGTTGTTATTCCCGTGTTCATGTTCGGCGAACTGCCTGTGCAGGTCGATTTCATTTTCAACAAGAATGACAAGTTCTATTCTTTCGAAATCCGCACCGGTCGTGTGGAACGTGCCCGTTTGAGCAAGTCCTTCGAGGCTGTTGCCTACATGTCCGAGCAGTTCACGCTCAAGTACGGCAAGCCCTCGGGTAACCCCGCCATCGACGAGACTTCCTCCCTCAAGGAAAACCTGCTGAACCTTTACCAGCAGTGGTTCTCGGTCAAGGTGCTCAACATCTATACGGCCCTTGTCCAGAAGGACGGCCGCTATTTCGTGGTTGGCTCGGTGACGCACCGCAAGCTCGCTACCGAAAAGAATTTGGGTGCCAGCCGCAAGTCTGAAAAGGCTGTCTCGAACCAGCCGGTGTTCTAGCCTAATTTATACGTAATTCCAGAAAAAAGAACCGTTTTTTGTGAAAAAAATGGTGTTTCTGTTTTTGTGGGTAAAAGGTATTGGTTGGCAGAGAAATTGTTTTTTTTTGCTTGAATCTATATAAAGAACAAAAAGTTTAAAATTGCAAAGGATAAAAAAATGCTATTGCATGGAATGGCAGTTACGAAATACCGAATTATACAATTAGTTTTTTTGGGGAATAACTTATGCGTAAAATAGTTTGCATCTGGGGTTTAATTCTAATGTGTTTTTTAGGGTGTTATTATGATGATGACTATAAATGTTATTCCATACTTAAAGTAAACTTTGTTTCCAAGTTGGATGTAGACAGTGTTTCTTTTTATTTAAATGATGAGCAAATTTGTTTTGAAGATTATATTACAATAGATGGAATTTGTGAAAGCTGTGAAAAAATAAAAGGTATTCCCTACAATTATATGGTTCCTCAAGAGATTCCTATATGGAAGGTGTTTGAATGCCGTATAAATGAGAAACAGTATGGTGAAAAAATAGATTCATCAAAGCTTAAAATAATCATTTATCCAATTAAAGAAAAAAAACAAATGATAGTTGAAACAACTGTTAATGCAAGTGAACAATATGATATTGTAGATGAAACGGAACTTTTGAAATGGCATAATTATTCTCTCAAGGAATATAATTATAATGACTCTTTAGAAATGTGTTCAGATGGTTTTTGTGTTGTTCCATCTACACCGTTATACCCGAATGAAAGAGAGGCTTGTTACGAAATGTAAGGGCCTCGTGATTACACCAGAATACGAGATTTGTTTGGGTTCCTTTTGTCCCTAAACAAACCAGCAATGCTATTGCATGGAATGGCAGTTACGAAATTCTAAATTATACAATTAGTTTATAGCGGTTTAGGTATAAGAAACGTATTTTCATTTCAAAAAAATGCCACGATGGCTACTGCATAGCCACCTTGCCAATGGCAGAAAAAGCATTTTGTTACGATAAATAAATCGTCTAATGTCTAGGGGACTTTATGCCTTCAGCTTGTCCAGTGCCTCGTTTGGGCCGATGACGAACAGCACGTCGTTTTCCTTGAGCACGTAGTCGGCGATGTTACCGATCTTGGGTGTGGGTTCCAGCGGGTCGCGGATGGCGATCACCTGGATGCCGTACTTGTGCGTCAGGGAGAGGTCCTTCAGGGTCTTGCCGAGGAACGCTGCCGGGCAGGCGATTTCCACGATGGAGAAGCCTTCCATGAACGGCAGGTAGTCGAGCATATTCGGGCGGTTGAGCCTTTCCGCGAGCGAGATGGCCATGTCGCGTTCGGGATGGAAAATGTCCGCCACGCCGAGCTTTTCGAGGATAATCGTATGGGCCGGGCTACTGGACTTCGCGATGATGTGCTTGACGCCCAGTTCCTTGAGGTTGAGGACCGTCAGGAGCGATGCCTGCAGGTCTTCGCCGATACAGCAGATGACGCTGTCCACCTTGGAAAGCGGCAGCGACTGGAGCTGCTTCTTGCGGGTGCCGTCGGCAACGACCGCCTGCGACACCTGGTTCGAGATATCCTGGATCTTTTCGGGGCTCGGGTCCACGACCATCACGTCGTGTCCGAGTGCGGTCAGATGGCGGGCCAAGAAATAGCCCGTGTTTCCGAGACCGATTACTACGAATTGTTTAGAAGCCATGACCCTAATTTAGTAAAAGCGGGAAGCAGTTAGCCCACCATGATGTCTTCTTCGGCGTACCACATGCCCTGCTCCTGCGTCTTTGCCACGGCGGAGATAAGGAACAGCGGTCCCATACGGCCGACGAACATCACGAGGCAGATCACGATGCGGCCCGGAATCGAGAGGTCCGGCGTCAGTCCCATCGAAAGTCCGCAGGTGCTGTAGGCCGAGACGACCTCGAAGAACACCTTGAGGAACGATACCTGTTCGATGGAGTTGCCCGCCGCTTCGGTTTCAAGCAGCACAAGCGTTGCGACCACGACCACAACGATGGCCACCACGAAGATTCGCACGGCCTTGTCGACGGTGGTTTCGGGAATGGTGCGGCCAAGGATTTGCGTCTTGTTGCGGCCCAGCAGGCGGTTGAACCCGAGCAGGAAAATCACGGCGGTTGTGGTGGTCTTGATACCGCCGCCGCAGCTACCGGGGTTAGCACCGATGAGCATGATAATTACGAAGAAGAAGAGCGAACCCACGCTGAGGGCGGGGACATCTACCGTGTTGAGGCCCGCCGTGCGGCTGGTGAACGCCATGAAGGCGCTGGTTTCCAGTTTCTGCCCGAAGTTCAGACCCTCAAAGGTGTTGCTCCATTCGCTGAACATGAAGAACGCGATACTCACGAGGACGATGATCAGGGTAAAGCCCGTGGCGATGTGCGTATGCAACGACACCTTGCGGATGGCGCGCTTCTTGAAGTCGAACAGGTAGCGCATTTCGGTAATCGCGAGGAAGCCGAAGCCGCCCGCGAGGGCGAGCACGCAGGTGGTAATGTTCATGAGCGGGTTCAGCTGGAATTGCACGAGCGAATCGGGGAACAGCGTGAAACCCACGTTACAGAAGGAACTGACCGCCTGGAAAAGGCTGCAGAAGATGCGGTCGTAAAGTTCCATACCGCTGAACTGCGTGAAGTAGATGACGGCACCGATGGCCTCGAGGCCGAAAGTAAAGGGGAGTACTGCCTTCAGGATGCGACCCGCGTCGACGTTGCCTTCCTGCGTGTAGTTCGCAAGGAGTGCCGACTGGTGGTTGAATCCCGGGTGCATGCCTGCAAGCAAGATAATCACGGTAGAAATCGTCATGATTCCAAGACCGCCCGCCTGCATCAGGAGAACGAGCACCCAGTTGCCGAAGGGGGTGAAGCTTGCGCTGATGTCGATCGTGGAAAGGCCGGTGACGCATACGGCGGACATCGCCGTGAAGAAGGCGTCGAGGATGCCGACGGGTTCACGCTGCGCAAACGGGAGCGACAAGAGGAGTGCTCCCAAGGAAACCAGCGCGAGATAGCCCGACACGATCATCAAGATCGGGTTGCCCGACTTTTTCTTGACTTCGGCCTTCTTTTCCACGAAGTCAAATGCTTCGTACCTAGAACGTAACATGGGGGCAAATATAGAATAAGGTGAGAGTCGCGACAAGCATCAAATATGCTTGTCATGACCGAACCGATCTGTATGCACGTAAAGCGTGCCAATATAGAAATATGGCAGGGCGGCGTGCTATGTAAAAAAAATGCCTGTTGTGTAAAATAATCGCGGTTTTTGGCGGTGGCGGCGTGAAAAAAGCGTGTATAGAGTGGAGGCTATATGAATAGACACGAATCCATGTTGCGGATTGCGGCGAATTCCGACATCTCGGTCCTTTTGCTCGGGGAATCCGGTTCGGGGAAGGAGGTGGCGGCCCGCTTTATCCACGAGCACAGCCAAAGGGCGGGCGGCCCCTTTGTCGCATTGAATTGCGGTGCGATTGCCCGGGGACTTGCCGAGAGCATTCTGGAGGGGCATCGCAAGGGGGCGTTCACCGGTGCGGGCGAGGAACGCTCGGGGCTTGTGCGTTCGGCCGAAGGCGGGACGCTCTTCCTCGACGAAATCGGCGAAATGCCGCTAGAGACGCAGTGCAAGCTGCTACGCATCTTGCAGGAGCGCACGGTGATGCCGCTCGGCTGCTACGAGAGTGTCCCCGTCAATTTTAGGCTCGTGTGTGCGACGAACCGCGATTTGCGTAGCGAGATCGCGGCGGGTCGCTTCCGCGAGGATCTGTTCTTTCGGCTGAATGTGTTCCCGGTGAAAATCCCGCCGCTGCGGGAACGCGAGGATTTTGAGCGGATTGTACACGAGCTGTGGCGAGATGTCAACGGGGCCTCTGCGAGGATGTTGAACCCTTATGAAATGGCGCTGCTCCGGAAAAAACCGTGGCCGGGGAACGTGAGGCAACTCAAGAACGTATTGCAGCGGTTTTCGTTGCTGCAATCGTATGGCGTTACTTTGTCTAAAGTAATGGAAGAGGAATTCGGCGCGGTGCCCCTGCCCCCAAAAGAAGCTGGCATCGTTGCGCCCCATAAAACAGGGGCACCGGAGCACCTGATGGCGGGCGGATTTAGGAACTTCGAGTTTGCCTACGAAAAAGTGAGTGAAAGGGCGAGGCGCTATTCGGCGTCTCCCGAGTGGAATTTAATTTGTACGGAACTCGCGAAAAACGAGGGAAACCGGAGCGTGACCGCGCAGAAACTGGGGATTAGTCGCGGGTGCCTGAACTACCAGATCAAGAAGCACAGCAGCTGATTGCCGCTAGAAACGCATTCCGAGCGTCAGGTAATGGTAGCCGCCGTCGAAAGCCTTTTTCGGACTGTAGGCGTAGTCGAAGGTAATCATGCCGAAGGTGACGCCGAGGCCTGCGCTGATGCCGTCTTCGGTGTCGGGGCGTGCCGCGTAGCCGATGCGGAGGGCGAGCGTTTCCATGTAGTTGAGTTCGCCGCCGAAACGCCATTCGGGGCCTTCCATGTCGGCGCGGCGGTAGGCGTCTGCGGAGAGGTGCAGGTCCCACAGGCTCTGGAATCCGAGGAGGCGTGCTACGGGGACGATTCCCGTGATGCCCGCCTGGAGTGCCATCGGTTCGTGTTCCGTTTCGCCGTCGTAGTCGCTCATGTAGCCGAAGTTCGTGAGGGTGGCGCCCAGGGCGAAGTATTCGCCGAGCTTGTAGGCGCCGCCGATGTCGCCGAGGATCGCGATGGCGGTCTCGTCGTCGATGGTCTGCGATGCAAACCTTGCGGTGGCGGCCCAGCGGAATGCCTTGCCGCGGTTACCGAGGCCTGCCTGTACGGCCCAGGCGTAGGCGCTGTATTCCGAGGTCTTGAAGCCTTCTTCGTCGCGACCCTCGATTTCGTCGTAGCCCAGGTATTCGGCGCCTGCTGAGAAGGTCAGCGGGAAGTCGAACAGGGTGAAGGGGAGGGCGAAGTAGGCCGTCGAGAAGTCGTCGGCGGTATTTTCGGGGAAGATGACATGGTTCACGCCCGCTTCGGCTTCCTGCACGGCACTCATGGCGAGCGGATTGCGGGAAACTTCGGAGGCGCTCTTGGCGTCGGCAGTTCCAGCTCCCGAGAGGGCGGCGCTGCGGGCCGACACCTGCATCGAGAGGAACTTCATCGAAACATCGCCCGCGTCAACGTTCCAGTGCTCCCCGGCGAGTGCGAGGGAGGTTACGGCGAGAGTAGCGGCGATGAATCTTTTGAGCATACGGATAAAATACAAAAATTATTTTCTCCAGCCTTCCATGATCTTCATGCAGCCGGCCAAAAGTTCTGCGGAACGAGCCTTGTCGTCGGTTTCCACGTAGCAGCGGAATTCCGGGGCGTTGCCGCTCGGACGCAGGTGCACGATGTCGCCGGAGTCGAATTCCATGCGGTAGCCGTCGGTCTCGTCGATGGAGACGATTTCGCCGTGGAAAGGTGCCGGAGTCGAGCCGTCCTTGGGCTTAAAGCGGCTGGGCTTCGCGGTGAGGCTGCCGAAAAGTTTCTTGCCGAGTTTCTGTTCGCGGATTTCGGCGAGTTTCGCCTTCGAGATATCGGTCGGGAATTCCTTGAGGCGGTCGGAGAGCGTAAAGCGCTTCGGGAGTTTCTTCAGGAGGTCCACGACGCACATGCGTTCTTCGCGGACGCGCACCATTACGGCAAGCATCGGGAGGAGGGCGTCGCGGGTGGGGAGCGCCTTGAGCGTACGGGACACGCGCACCTCGTTACCGCTGCTGTCGCGTTCCACGAATTCGCGGGTGAGGTCGGTCTGCAGCAGGAATCCGCCGTTCGCCTCGTAGCCTGCGACGGAGACGCTCTTGTCGGATGCATCTACCAGGCTTTCCATGCCGGCGATTACATAAGGGCTGCCGATGCGGGTGCGGCAAATTTTTTCGAAACTGTTCGACTTTTCGAGCGACGTGTTGCAACTCACCGGAGTTGCAATGCGCTTGATCCCAAGCGCCTGGGCAGCGAGGATGCCCAGCACGTCGCCACGTAGCCACATGCCTACATCGTCTGCCAGAAGCGGGCGGTCGCTGTCGCCGTCGGTGCTGAAGATGGCATCCACGAAATCCTTGTGCGCAAAGTCGCGGGCGAGGTCTTCGTCTTCCTTGCGGATAGCCTCGGTATCGACCGGGATGAATGTTTCGCTGCGGGCAAACGGCTTCACCGTCGCGCCCAGGCTTTCAAGCACCTTCACCACGATGTCGCGGCCCACGGCGGAATGCTGGTACACGCCGATGGTAAGACCCGAGAGTGCCTTGGTGCCGAAAAATTCGGGGTAGCGCTTCACGTAGTTTTCTTCGGCTTCCGTTTCGACGGCGGGGAGCGCGGGGGCGTTCTTCAGCATGCCCTTGCTGTCAAAAATAGACTCGTCGAAATCGACCGCCTGCGAGACGATTCCCTGTTCGTCCTTCTTGGAAATTTCGCCTTGCGGGTGGTTGAACTTGATGCCGTTTCGGTCGGCGGGAATGTGGCTGCCCGTCACCATAATGGTCGGAAGCGCCTTGTTGATGCCGTAGAGGGCAATGGCCGGGCTCGGGATGCGTCCGCAGTAGACGACCTTCCACGAGGAATCTTCGCCGGCCTTCACGAGCGCCTTCAGGATGCGTTCGGTACTCGGGCGCAGGTCGCCCGCAATCGCGATAGTGCGTTCGCACTTGTAGCTTGTCTCGCAGTACTTGATAAAGGAGCGGGCGTACACGTAGCATACGCGGTCGGTCATCGCCGTTACCAGTCCGCGGGCTCCGCTGGTGCCGAATGCCACGCCGGATTGCTTCATTACTTCTTGCATCGAAACGCTCATAAGAAACCTCTATTTTATCCTCGCCGCAATAGTCTTGATTTAGCGCGGCGACTCATCGTTTTTCTTAAAAATAAAAAATTAAAATGCTCTGGCGAAAGATTGCCCCCGCATAAACCTGCGGATGAAAATAAGATACTATCTTTGTAGTGCTATGGCTATAGACTTTTCGAAAACGTTCCCCCTGCTCCCTCTGAGGGATGCTGTTGTTTTTCCGCACACGACCCGCCGCATTCTGGTGGGGCGAGACATTTCTTTGCGCGCCCTTGAGTATGCCGAATCGCATAACGGCGAGATTATCCTCTCGGCGCAGAAAAATATTGAACAGGAAGAAATCGAGAACCCGATGCTCGACCTTTATTCGGTGGGTGTCGTTGCGCATGTGAGTAACGTGACCCCTTTCCCGAACGGTTGCGTGAAGGTGGTGCTCGAGGGCGACCAGGTGGTAGACCTACGCTCGATTGTAACGAAAGACAACTTCTTGATGGTGACGGTGTCGCCGCATAAGCCGACGATTACGGCTGCCGACAAGAGCTCCCAGCTGGAAACGGTGCTCACGCATTTCAAGGAATATTCGCTGCACAGGAATATCTCGGAAGGCATGGTAGATGCTCTGTTTACCATGGATAGCCACATCAACGCTTTTTACGGGATGATTCCCTTCTTGCAGATTTCTCTCGATGAACGCCAGCGCCTTCTTGAAATCGGCGAAATCGATGAACTGGCACAGCGCCTGATCGAAATTATGCAGGTGGCCTCCGACACCGACACCATGATGGTGAAGGTGCAGCAGAACGTGCGCCAGAAGATGGCCCAACAGCAGAAGGAATGGTTTATTTCGGAACAGATCCGTCAGTTGCAGGACGAACTGGACGGCGAAAACGGGAATGCCTCGGAACCTGACCAGCTGCTCAAGAAAGTCAAGGCGAAGAAATTTTCCGCAGCGATTCAGGAAAAGCTTGAGGAAGAAATCGGCCGCATGAAACTGATGCAGCCGACGTCCCCGGAATACGCCGTGAGCCGCAACTACTTGGACTGGTTCCTGAACCTGCCCTACGGCGAATACACCGACACCGTGCTCAACATGAAAAAGGTGAAGGACGAACTCGATTCCAAGCATTTCGGACTCGACAAGGTGAAGGAACGCATCATGGAATACGTGGCGGTCCTGAAGCTCACGGGTACCGAACGCCGTGCGCCGATTCTTTGCCTGGTGGGCCCTCCGGGCGTGGGCAAGACGACGCTTGTCGAATCGATTGCGAATGCCATGAAGCGCAACTTTGTGCGCATCACTCTCGGCGGCGTGCGTGACGAGGCTGAAATCCGCGGTCACCGCCGCACCTATATCGGCGCGATGCCCGGCCGCTTTATCCAGGCTCTGCGTCGTGCGAAGTGCATGAACCCGATTATCCTCTTGGACGAAATCGACAAGATGGCGAGCGATTTCCGTGGCGATCCGGCGAGCGCGATGCTTGAAGTCCTGGACCCGGAACAGAACCACGACTTTACGGACCACTTTATGGAAGTGGGGCTCGACCTTAGCCGCGTGCTGTTTATCGCGACGGCGAACAACGAGGCCGAAATTCCGGAAGCCCTGCGTGACCGCTTGGAAATGGTGCGTCTGCCTGGCTACTACCCGCACGAAAAGTTGCAGATTGCAAGCAAGTATCTGGTGCCGCGCATCTGCGAACGCACCGGTATCGAGAACGGCAAGGATGTCGCCTTTGAAGACGATATGATTGCGAAGGTAATCCGCGAATGGACCCGCGAGGCGGGCGTGCGCGAACTGGAACGTACCCTTGAAAACGTGGTGCGTCACCGTGCGAAGGACAAGGTGATGGGCAAGAAGTACAAGGCCGAAATCACCGAGAAGACCTTGCAGGATTATCTGGGCGCTCCGCGTTACCTCGATAACCAGCTGCCCGCTGCGGGCCGCCCTGGCGTTATCGTGGGCCTTGCGTGGACAAGTGTCGGTGGCGAGATTCTGCCGATTGAATGTATGCTCCTGCCCGGCAAGGGAACGTTACTCATGACGGGTAAGCTCGGCGACGTGATGAAGGAGTCGGCTCAGATTGCGTTAAGCCTCGTGCGTGAACGCCTGGAACGTTTCGGTATCGACCCGAATGTGGTGAAGAAGACGGACATCCACATCCACGTGCCCGAAGGTGCCGTGCCGAAGGACGGACCTTCTGCGGGTATCGCGCTGACGCTCTGCCTGCTTTCGGCGTTTACGAAGCAGCCCGTGTCTCCTGAAATCGCCTTTACTGGCGAAGTGAGCCTGACGGGTGCGTGCCTCCCGATTGGCGGCCTCAACGAGAAAGCGCTTGCGGCACTCCAGGCGGGCGTGAAGACGTTGCGTCTCCCTGCTGGCAACCAGAAGGATGTGAACGAGCTTCCTGCCCCTGCGAAGAAGGGCCTCAAGATTTTCACGCACAAGCACATTGACGAAATCATCAAGGTGCTGTTCGTGGAAAAGAAAACGGCCGCTGCGAAAAAAGAAAAGAAGGCAAAATCGTAATAACCTTGTTGCTGTCTACTTCCAACTTCCTACTGTCTACTAAAAACTATGGAATTCACACTTGAACAAATGCGCGAGCACCTTGCAGCTCTCGAAGCAAGGATTACCGAAGCTTGTAAGATTGCGGGCCGCAGCCGCGACTCGGTAAAGCTTGTGTGGGTGAGCAAGTTCCACCCGGCCGAGGCTGTGGAAAATGCGATTGCGCTCGGTGCCACCGACTTTGGCGAAAACCGCGTGCAGGAAGCCGAGCTCAAGTTCTCGACGCCGCGTGCGGCCCTCGACGGTAGCCGCGTGCGTTGCCACGTGATTGGCCCTGTACAAAGTAATAAGCTCAAGAAGGCGGCGATCGTCGCCGACTGCATCCACTCCATCGCAAACATCGAAGCCGTGGAAAAGCTCGAGAAGGTCTGCGCGGCACTCCCCGCGGCAGACTCCGCTGCGGTTGGTGGAAATGGCACTGGCAAGATTCTCGATATCCTTTTCCAGGTGAATGCTGGCGAAGAGGAAACCAAGAGCGGTCTCGACGTGCACGAAGCCGAGGCTTTCCTGAAAGACCTTGCCGCAAAGGCGGGCGCCGCTTCCGACGGCAAGAGCGAAAACTTCCCGCACCTGCGTTTCCGTGGCCTGATGACTATCGGCAAGAACACTGGCGTTGCCGAGGACAGCCGCGAATGTTTCGCCTTCCTCCGTAACCTCCAGCAGAAATTCCTCGCGAAGGGAGGCGTGTTCGCGAACTTCGACCAGCTTTCGATGGGCATGACCGGTGACCTGGAAGTCGCCATCGAAGAAGGTTCCACCATGATCCGCGTGGGAACGGCCCTTTTCGGCGAACGCGACTACAGCAAGCCCACTGTTTAACTAATTTATTTCCTATGAACAACGCTACACCCGATTTCAATTCGCAACATTTTGAGGTTGCAGGTTTCATTCGCGAAGTGTTCGGCTACATGGAACGCTTCAAGGGTCAGCTGTTTGTGCTGAAAATCGAGGACGACCTGATGAGCCACCCGCTTTTCCCGGTGCTCATGAGGGACATCGCCATTCTGCACAAGGCGGGAATCCGCATCATCATCGTGCCGGGGACGCGCAACAGCATTGACGCGCAGCTCAAGGCGTGGGAACTGGAATCGAGTTTCTATGCGGGTGTGAGACTTACGAGCGAGGAGGCCCTTCCGCATATCGAGCAGGCCTCTCTGGGCGTAGCGCAACACATTATGAGCCACCTTACGGCAAGCGGCTTGCGCGGTATTCAGGGCAACTGGGTGCTTGCGCGCAGCATGGGCGTCATCGATGGTATTGACTACATGCGTACCGGCCGTATCGAACGCATCCAGCGCGACATTCTGGAACAGCTCCTGGACGAAAAGTTCGTGCCGATTATTCCGCCGATTGGTTGGAACAAGCTTGGGCATGCCTACAATATCAGCTCGACCGAACTTGCGACCGAACTCTGCAAGTACATGAAGGTCGGCAAACTCTTCTTTATCGGCAACCAGAACGGTATCAAGCTCGATGGCCTGGTGACCGGCAAGAACACCAAGTATCTGGAACCCACGGAATCGGGCGTAATCTCGGCTATGGATGTGGACCAGGCAAAGGAACTGCTGGAGCTCAATTCCGACCAGCTTGACTTTGCGCAGATGGATTACTTGATGAACGCGATTCATGCCTGCGAGGCGGGCGCGAACCGTGTCCACCTCTTGAGCGGTGAATTCCAGGGCAGCGTGCTGCAGGAAGTGTTCAGTGCCCGTGGTGACGGTACCATGGTGTACGCGAACCAGTATTCCAGTATCCGTCCTGCAATCATGGAAGATATTCCGGATATTCTCCGGATCATGCAGGACTACATCGACAAGGGTTTCCTTGTGCCGCGTACGCAGGAAAGCATTTCCGAAAAGCTCAAGGATTATGTTGTCTACAGCATCGACAACAGCATTCACGGCTGCGGCGCCTTGCACGAATTCGAGAACGGCATGGCCGAAGTGGCGGGCATCGCAGTCGCCGCGAACTACCGCAAGTCGGGCATTGGCGATGCTATCGTGCGTCACCTGATTTCGGTGGGCCGCATGAAGGGCTACAAGACTCTGTTCCTGCTTACGACGCAGGCGCTCGACTGGTTCTACCATTTCGGATTTGTCGACGGTACGGTGGATGAACTTCCGCCGACCAAGCGCGACCATTATAACAAGAAACGTCATTCACGCATTCTGATGCTCCCGCTCGATAAGTAACCGCAGGCGAGAACCTGCGGGGATTGCCAGTTGTCTAGCAAATATGGCAGTTTATCACTGTTTTGCTGTAAAAAGGTTCTTTTCCTAGTTAATTTATGTAAATTCTACCATTGCATATGGAATGGAGAGTTCGTGTCATTTTTGCATAAAAAAAACACGCTGACGTTTGCGCTGCTGTGGTTTTTGACCGCCTTCGTGGCGGTGTTTTCTAGTTGCAATTACGGCTCGGAAAAAATCGTCGAACCCCCAGAAGAGCCACAGCAAGTAATTTGCCGCAACTGCTATATCCAAGGGTCACTAAATTACCTGCACTCCATGAAAATCGATGACGTAAAAATCGTCACGCTGGACAAAAAGTGCAACGCAACGGACACGCTAATTCCCCGGTTCGACAGCACGGGATTCAAGCTCGACACTTTCCACTTGACTCGCCCCTACCTCAAGGTAATCGCAAGGTTTGCAAGCGATTCGACGCTGAACAAAAAAATGGAATTTGTCCAGTACGCCGACTCCTCGATTTCACGCCACATCAAACTGAACATGCTCGCATCGGTTTCGTCCAAGGCACTAGAAAACGAGCTTTGCAACGAGCACCTCGATTACCAGGATGCCCGCGACAAGGCGTACCGCAAGACCGCACGGTTCTTCGGCTACGACAAGTCCGATTACGACGGTTCCGACGTCGATGCAATCGGCAGGGACCCTTACATTTTCAGCCGCTACTTTGTTTCAGATTCCGTATTCTACTCCGACTACAAAAATATGGCGGCGGCCATTGCAAACGGCGAATTCGGCGACACTCTCTACAGGACTCGCGCAGCCGACGACCTGGTAAAATACTTCAAGATGGACCGGTGGGAAGCCGTTCGCGGGATGTACGAAAAACAGTGGGTATGGCCCAACGCCATCGGGACGACCGAACAGAAGACCATCAACCTCAACGTGTTCCCCAACTTCTGGGAAAACGCCTACGGATTCCCCTACTGCACCGAGGAGTGGCTTGGCGACACCGTCGTGAACATGACCCGCGGCAGCGCTTTTTACGACACCACGTTCATTTGCGACCAGCGCCACGGAATCAGCGTAACAGACGAATACCACTGGCGACTAATCAACAAGACCGAGCGTGAACTGGGCCCATGCCTTTGCACCACAAGAGACTACAAGGAACGCGACAGCCTGTATTACTCCTGCAACAATTTCTACTGGGTTCAGGTGACCGACCCGACCACGATTGTAAACCTCGCCGTCAAAGCCTGCCAAGAATACTACAAGAACAAACTGACAACGTACCGCGACACGGTCTATATGTGCCTTCGCGAAGACTACAAGGACACCGTGTTCGAAAACGTTATCCTTGACAGGACCCGCTACATTTGGACGGCAGACACTAACACAATCAAAACGATATACCCGATAGCGATGTCGTGTGTCCAGGAGCTTTCTATGCCGTGCGGCGATATCGACCATAAAATGATTTGCGGAAAGTTCTATTACTGTGTCAACGAAAAATGGGAGCCGTAACATGATTTGGAGCCGAACCCTTTTCCGTTTTTTTCCGGCTGTTGCCGCCACCCTGTTTTTGACAAGCCTTACCGCCTGCGACAGCTATTACCATTCTTCCGATTTCAGGAACCTCGACAACGATTTCGGCAAGGCCGCAAACGATACGGCTAGCGCGACCGATACCGTTCCCAAGGTATTTGAACTCAGGGGCGAATTCAGGCTTAAATCGACGCTTGTCCCCGAAAAGCTGGAAATCGCTGTCATCGACGACTCGTTGAACATCATCGAAAAAACTAGCGCGAAAATTACAAGGAACCGTACCGAGTTTTCATTCTGGATAGACGAGCAGGAATATCCCCTGCATGCGGCACGTTTCAAGTTCACCTGCACATTCCCAGCCCCAAACGATTCCCTTGAAATGGAATTCGTCACTTACCTGCCGGTAAGCAAAAACGAATCGGTAAAGCTGGACCTCTTCGACGCGCTCATCGGAGGCCGCATCGAAAGCCTGGTCAAACAAGAAGGCTACTCATTCTTCGAAGCCCGCGAAGTCGCAGGGCGCGAAGCTAGCAGACTGCTGGAACCGCAAAGCAGCAACAAGTACGGCATAGAAAATTACCCTGCCAGCAAGGATTCCCTCGAACCGTTAATTTATCTGTACGGCAGGCATTTTCAGGAAGACTCGACCTTTTACGCCTCGTTCGACAAGTTGAAAAAGGCCTTAGGCAGCGACAAGTCATGGAGCCAGGAACTGCCCAGCACAAAAATCGCCGATGCGCTGGTAAAACACTTTTCCATAGATGACCCGGACTATTTCGCATCGGTTTACCCAACGCTCAAAAAAGACCCCGACTTTGACAGGAACATGCACCAGGCCGCATTCAGAATTGTCGAGGCCGTCTATGGGATGCCCCTGTGCAATTTTACGGGAACAACGACAAAAGCCTCCGCCAGCGAAAGCGAATTCGATGGTATGAACTTTGTCTGCGACTTCGACAAGTCCGCAGATTCAACCGAGCATGTCTGGCGCGCCATGAGCGAACTTGAAACGGTTCTTGGTCCCTGTACCAAGGCAACGTCCGACACCGTCGCAGCAGATTCTGCGACATACGCCTGTACTGGCAGCCACGCATGGAAAGTCATATCGGCAAACTATACCGAAATCAAGAACACAACGTTCGACGGCATCGTGACAGAACTCTTCGGCAAATGCTTTATCGGCACCGAAAACAAAAAAGTCCACAACGACACGCTCTTTGCCGAATGCCGTAACGAAAAATGGACCGCGATAGACGAGATCGTGTTTTACGAGGGCAGGTGCAGCCTCGACAAGGCCAACCAGAAAATTTCGACACCTTCCGGTCACTATTACCAATGCAAGGACTCCACCTGGAAACCTATAACGGCACCGGACTTTTACGGGGATTCCTGCAATGCTAACGGGAAAGTCGTCATTCGCGACAGCGCTTACTTTATCTGCAACAACGGCTGGATCGCCCTGAACAGGAGCTATACCAGTTCCCCTGCGGACAGCTTGGGATCCTGCACCGATTCTACCCGTATCGAAACTTACGAGGGCAATTTTTTCATGTGCGATTCGGGCTACTGGAGAAAAATACCTCCCGAAATCCTACTGCCACGGAACAAGAACGGCCGCCTTTGCACGAACGATAATTTCGGAGAGCTCGTGCTCTACAACGATACGAACTACGTGTGTTCATTCCCCCTTGTAGGCAGCGGTACCAGATGGCTCATCAGTTCCGAAAAGACCGTTCCCGAAGAAATCAAGAAACAGAACCAGCTGCACGGCGATGTATGCAAAAAAGGCAACAAGGGGACATCGTTTGTCTGGAGCGACTCGACAAAACGCTACATGGGCTGCAATGCCGAATCAAGTTCCTGGCTATACATCTATTTCTACGAGGACTACTATTTCCACCCGATTTTCAACAATGGGACACTCGAAAACGGAGCCTTCATCAACGACACCGTTTACCAGGCAGAAATCCAGGGAGTACGCTACAAGTTCTCGTACCAGGGAAAGCGACAATTCCGCAACGAAGACTTTTACCAGCTGACCGATGCCGAAACAGACGGCACCCTCTACAAGGCCGAAGCATTCAGGAACCGTCTGTTCCTAAGCACGGTCGGCGGCACCGAAACAAAGGCATTGGGCGAAATCGACAACCGTACCGCAAGTGTGCAAGCCTACTTGGACAACCGCTCAAAATCGTATATGTACCCGATGAGGGACATTACCTTCGAATACTGGAGCGAAACCGCCTACACCGATTTCAACACGGCTGCGCATTTCTGCCCCGAAGGTTTCCACCTGCCCGATACGACCGGGTGGCCACCCATCCCTGCAAGGAACCAGGAATCGTACGAGAACACGTACCCCTTCAAGGTCTATATCAACGGATTCCAGAAGAGTGTCACAATGCTATGGACCTCTGTCGAAAAGGATGACTCGACCCAGTATTGCCTCGAAAACATTTCCCTTTCGTACAATACCGAAGAGACAAACATCGTGGAATGCCCCAAGGACATGTACCCCATGATTCAACCCCTGTGCATCAAGGACGAATAGGAGGCTTTCCATGAAAAGATATTTCAGCAGTCCCCTCGCCACGGTATTCTTCCTTGCCGTTCTTGCACTCGCGCTTACATCATGCGGCGATTCCCCCGAACGCGGAAAACACGGTTTTATCCAGGGATCCGAAAACTCCGATAGCTATCCTTTCGCACTCAGCGGTTCAATAACCCTGCTCGACTCGCTAGTCCCCGTGAGCCTCGAAATCGTATCGGTCAACGAGAACCTTGATTCGCTCCAGTCCGTCAGGGCTGTCGTTTACAAGACCACGAACGGCTTTGTCTATGTATCCGATTCGGCGGACTACCCATCGCCACTCCTCCGCCTGAGCTACACCTGCATGCGTCGAGATTCGAGCGTCAAGATGGAGTTCTCGCAGTACGTCGATTATAACAAAACGGAGCACCCGCAACTGAATATACTAGGAGCGCTCGAAAGTGAACGCGTCGAATACCTGGTGCGCAACGACGGCTTTTACCTGGAACTAGCCAAGCAGAAAGCCGACCGAGAAATCCGCGAGCTGCTCGATTTCAGGAACAAGGTAAAATACCCTCTGGAATACGACAGTACGCCTTCCCCCTTGCATCTCTTGCTTTACCTGTACTGCGACATTTCGGCCACGGACAGCGCCTTCTACGCAAACTTCACCAGAATGCGCTCCGCCCTGGGCGAAAATATCGAATACGAAGAAATCCTTCCGTCCACAAAATCAATCGACTCGGCATTCACCTTGTTCGGAAACTACCGTGATATCAAGAAAAACCGCATCTCCATCGACGAGTTCCTCGCGGCAATGCAGTTCTGGGCCCAAAGCTACAAACTCCCTGCCTGCGACAGCAATTCCATTGGCGACACCGTTTCCAACAAAAATTCCGAAAGTGCCTACAGCAGCGAACAGTTCATCTGCTTCTACAATGCAGACAGCATCCCCATGTGGCGAATGGTAAGCCACCTCGAAAGGGGAATGGGCATTTGCGACACCGCCATTACAGGCGTATTCGACAGCCTTGTTTACCGCTGCGACCCCCGTAACAGCGAGTGGGTCCGCCTAAACGATATCGAAGCCGTAACATACCTTTACGGCACCTGTGACCCGAACAATCTTGGCACGAAAATTTACGACACCACCGTCGTGAGTTGCGTACAAGAAGATTCCCGCTACAAGTGGATTAACGGAACCCCGAAAGAAGAAAAGGAAATCTATTCCATTGCAGACGAACTCGTAAAAGACAAGGAAGGCGAATGCAACGATGAACGCGACCGTGAAATGGTCAAGGTTGGCGACGCGTTCTACCAATGCGATTCGCAGCACTGGGTAACGATAGACGAACAGACCTACACCTTTGGCGACTGCACGCAGGAACGCAACGGCAAATACATCCACGACAAAAAATTCGGGACCTTCGTCTGTATCCAGCAAGGAACCAGGGATAAAAATTACGCCGTCACCTGGACGCACAAGTGGGTCGAATCGGTGCTTCCCTATTACTACGGCGACAAGTGCGACAAGGCGAAAAACCAGAACGAAATCAAATTCTACGAAGACAATTACTTTGTCTGCGACAACTCGAAATGGCGCGTCATGGCAGACAGCGAAATTACCGCACCCGTACTCGAAAAGGACTTCTGCGATTCCTCCAAGCTGCACACCTTCAAAACATTCGGCGAATCGCTTTTCGTTTGCGAAGACATGCAGTGGAGAGCCCCGAACAAGAGCGAGCTCACGGTCAAGGAGGTTATCGAACGCAACAAGTTCGACAAGCACTACTGCGATTCAGGCGTAGCAGGGACAACGTTATTTTGGGATTCCACAAGTTCAAACCTCTACGGCTGCGGCCCCAACCACCTCTACCGAAAAGCCGACGGCACCTACGGCTGGAAACTTGTCGCAAGCATTATCGGACACAACGGAAACGGCGGCGTCGTTTACAACGGTGACGGGCCGGTATTTTCGGGCGGCAAGTTCACGGATGCATCGACCTACGAACTCGATCACAAGAAAATGCATCTGGCCTTCAAGCTCGGGAGATCTTACGAAATGCAGAACGAACTGGTTGACGGGATATTGACCGTAGGCGGGATATCGTATGTCTGGCGCTACAGCAACAGGCGGTTCTTTGTCCGCGACTCCATGGGGAACAAGACGGTCCGCCTCGACACGCTCGAAGGCAAAAGCGAAAGCCTCGAAGGTTTCTACAAGAATTGGGTAGCACACATCGGTGACGAACAGGTTGGAGATTCGCTGAAAACGGCGGTAATAGCGAACTTCAATACAAGCGCCCACAAGACGCTGCAGCAGGCCATGGACCTCTGCCCCGAAGGATTCCGCCTGCCCGATTCGACGGAATGGCGAACAATAGTCCCCAAGGTGCGCGAAATGGAAAGCTTTGTCGCATCGAGCGGGTACGGAGCAAGCAGAAGGTACAACCTGTTCTGGACATCGAGCGAAAAGGACAGCGAGACACAGTACTGCTACGAATACGTGCTAAAGCAGAACAGCGACATCTCGTATTACTGGGACATTCTTGCAGGCGACCTCATCGAATGTCCCAAGGACTTGTACCCGATGGTTCAGGCGCTCTGCATAAGCGAGGAGGAATAAGATGCATAAATGGATTGTCGCTCTTTGCTCTGCATTTATTTTTGGCTGCAGCGTTGACTACGAAGTAGAAGAAGGGTACCACAGCTGGAGCTTTGCCGGCCTGCAGAACGATTCCGTCGCGGTTGTCAAGGTTACCTACAACGAACGTGGACACATTCACGATAACCATATCATGTCCTGGCAAGACGGCGAAAGCTTCCACGAGACAGTCTCCGAATACTATTACCCCGTCAAAATGACATCGTACTGGATAGGAAGCAGGGCCTCGTCAGCAGAGAATTACACGGGCGATTCTCTGCCTAAAATTCCAAGCTGCGCCATGAACAGTCTTGCCATAGGTTCGGTAAACAAGAAAACCTACTGTATCGAGCTGGTGGAGCTCGATGACTACGGAGCCTGCGCCCTGGTGCTGAGCGACGAAAAATCGACGCTCGATTCGCTCGAATTTTCAGGGTGTCGCGGTTTCGAAGACAAGGGGAAGGTCGCCTTTGCGGCAAACTACCTGCGGGTTGACAAGTCGCTTTACCTTATAGCCGACGACAAGTTCCCCTCGCAAAGCCCCGCATTCAGAATCGTCGAAGAAAACAGGAACATCAAGTTTATCGACAGGAACGGCGACTACGTTATATACGGCGGGACACCGTAAAACGATAAAATGTTAAATTGTTCCGCATGAATACACTAGAAGCAATCAAGACCCGTCGCAGCACGCGTAAGTTCAAGGCGCGTCCTGTCGAAATGGAAAAGTTGCAGCAGATTGTCGAGGCGGGCCGCTTTGGACCCACGGGCGGCAATGCGCAAGGCAACCATTTCTTCGTGATTACAAAAATTGAATCGATCATGGTACTCAGGGAACTCGTGCAGACGGCCTTTGCGAAGATGGAACTCCGTGACGACCTTTACAAGAGTCTCAAGAATTCGATCATGCTTTCGCAGAAGGGAAATTATTCCTTCAGCTACAATGCGCCCGTGCTGATCGTGGTCGCGAACAAGAAGGATTACGGCAATAATATGGCGGATGTCGCTTGCGCTGTTGAAAATATGATGCTTGCAGCGAACGAACTCGACCTCGGTAGCTGCTATATCAATCAGCTCAAGTGGCTGAACGAAGAACCCTCGATTCGTGGGTACCTGGGAACGCTCGGACTTAAGGACGACGAGCGTGTCTATGCATCTGTCGCTATTGGTTATGCCGATACCGAATCGGGCCTCCCGAACCGTACGGAAGCGCCCCGCATCGGCAACGAAGTCGTATTCGTCTAAAAAAACAATTCTTATCGCGTCATCTTTTGTCGCAGTAAAACCTATTTTGATAGTATATCAAAATAAGGAGTGCAAATATGAAAAAGGGGAAGGGCTACGTGGAAACCCTGGGACCAAACGGATCCCGCCGCATATGGACGCCAGAAGAGTACGAGGCGTTCTTGAAGAAGCTTGACGCCCACCCCGACCAGCACAGGGCCGAATTATTAAGGCGTATGTTAAATCCGATATATCACGAGCCCGCGAAAGGCTAATGGCAAAGTTGGGAAGAAATGGTACAGATTCATCAACGAGGATTGACGGATAATTTTTCTATCAGCACGTGATAAATTTCCGTGTTTTCAATCTGCATAATGGTAGTGATTTTATTACCGGCATCCAGCTTCTGCCCGTTCAAAATCAAGAAATGTTTGAATGTTGATGGATCAACGAAATTTTCCATGACCTTCTGAAGATCAGACTGAATGACTGCAATATCCTTGGTATTTCTTTCTGTTTGCATGGCAATTTGTGCAATGCCGTTGTAACCCAACAGATTCTGATTTTCTGCGATGATATAGTCCTTCATTTGCTTGAAAAGACGGATGATGGCCTTGCTTTGCAAAATGGCCAAATCACCCCTAAGAACAGTCATAAGCATATAAATACCTTGTTCAGTGAAGGCGTAGGGGAGCTTTCTTACGCCACCCCAACTTGAAGTCGGAATTTCCGACTTCAAGTTTTCCTGTTCTAAGGTCGGTTTTGACCTCGATAGCTTTATTGTCACTTTCCGAACAGTTCTTCCAGCTTTTGCTTTAGTGTTCCTTCTTTCGCGTAGGGCAAAGCATCGAATTGCTTGAAGTTATGCTTGAGTTCATCGGTGTTGTCGGCAAATCCCAAGATAAAACTTGTAGCAATCTTGTAGATGATTTCAGTCGGAGCAAGGCCATATACCTGATGTTCAAAGATATGTCTTAGACGATCCTTGTCATTGGGGAACAGCTCTTTCATTTTCTTGCTCTGATAGAGTCTCTTGACAATCTCCGTAATATACAAGCCTGATTTCATGTATAGGTCGATAAACGTCTTATCCTTATCATCGAAGCAGCCGGGATTTTCCTGTTCCAGCATATCGACCATGCGCTTCACGACATCTTTCGGCGTGAAGATTTGGTTCGTTTTCTGCGGCGGGATATAATCGAATATGTCCTCGATACTCTTTTCGTCAAAGTAATCAGCCAATTTCTTTTTAAGCGACAGGAATTCTTTTACGGAATCATCAAAAACAACGGAATCAAAGAGTTGTCCCTTGAATTCCTTTTCTTCGCCAGTTTCGGAATCCTTGTATTTGCCGCCATCACGCAAAAAGCGGAATTGTTCCAAGGTGATGCTAGTGACTTCAAGGAATACGTTGCCAGGAATCTTGTTGTCGAAGGTAGCAAGTGTTACTGTTTCGTCGCCATAAGCCATCAGGAACGAAGGAATGGTGCGAGAGAATCCGCGTAAGTGATCACGAATGCCATCTTCGATGGTGTCGCGTTCGCGTTCCTTGATTTTTGTTTCAACCGTCTTGACGGTTTCCTTGACAGAATCCTTTGCAAAGTCATCGACCACGGAATTGATTTCAACCTTAAACCTAGCTCTTGCTTCTTCCTGCTTTTTCTCAAATTCCTTTTCAATTTCCTTCGTTGTCTTACCGGTTTCGTGTCTATTCTGCATTGCCTCGACACGTTCTTTTTCAATCACATTCTGTTCAATTTCGTAGTTCTTGACAGTTTTATCAACAATGCGGTCCACTTCGGAATTCAGCTTCGATTCTACTTGGCGCTTATCCGAAGGTTTCATATCGGGACCATAATTATCTTGAGCAGTCTGAACGACATCCTTGACAATTTGATTTTTCACAAAGTCTTTCAAACGGTCATTTAAAGTATTTGGCTTCTCCGATTGCTGAACTTCGGCAATTACTTCATCTACTCCGCCCTTGACATCATAAAGTTTGGGACCAAAGATATCGGCGGCAACACCAATCACATATTCATCGCCCAAATTGACATTGCCATTTTCGTCAAGTCCTAAGTCCTTCTTGACTTCTTCAGACAAATTGACATTCTGTTTTGGCTTTTGTTCGCCAATAGGATCAAATTGCTCAATAATATCGAGAACTTCCTTGGGAGCAGAGAACACGTTATTGATGTTCTGAAACAAGAAGTTGCTCATGAAACCTCTGCGAACCACTTCGACGGACTTAATCTTGCGGGGTATTGAGAGAACCTTTTCGGCGTCTAGTTCAATGAGTTCTCCGTTTTCGTCTTCACCGATGACCGGGAAGAAGTTGAGCAGTTCACGAATATTTTGCTTTCGGGCTTCGACATTTCCACGACCGGACGATGTATTGGGCGAAAGGTCGTTTGCAAATTCCTCGAAGATGATAAGCGTTCTTGCCGGGTCAAAATCAAATACGTATGCATTTTCTTTACGCTTACTTGTTGTTCCGACGCGGAATAAACAAGGATTCTGTGCTCTGAACGCTGCTTGCATATAAAGCGAAGGGGATTTTACATTGCTGAGCATGAGCACAGCAGTCCATTCAGGAATGGTAACGCCTGTGGTTAGCTGACCGACAGACAATGTAATGGTCTTTTCGTTTTCGGCAATCGCTTTCCTGACCTTATCGAAAGATTTCTCGTTTTCGTCATCATCGTCAACGCGGCCATCACCTGCAGCAAGGACTATTTCGTAATCCTTAAAAACAGGGTGTTCATGTAGTTTTTTTGCCAAAAGCCTTGCACTTTCGACCCTATCAAGGAGCCAGAAGGAGTGCTTAATTTCATCGCGCAATTCCTGCGTCGAGAACGGGAATCTTTTCTGTGTCGTGAGAGCGTCTAGAAATTTATCGACAGAAGAACCATGGACGAATTTTCCATTTTCAACCTTGAAAAACTCGTTAAGGTCGAAAGCATATTCTACCGTTTCACCGTTAAGTTCCATCTTCTGCGAAAGTTCATCATGAACAATCTCCGACATTTGATAGGTATAGAGGTTAAGCGTCGGAAGCACTGCATATGGGTTCTCTATTTCGTTAGAATTGTCCCAATCACGTTTGTTTTTCTGCTCGTCGGCGTAGGTATAATTGAATATGGCGTCATCGTTAAACTTATTGTTCGCGAGAGCCTTGAACGGAGTTCCCGAAAGATGCAGCGTGAAATTGCGCTTGATGCGATCGAACGCCACGTCAGTCTTGTAAGTATCAACGCCTTCGTGGGCTTCGTCGATAACAAGCAAGTCCCAGTTGGTATCCTTGATTTCTTGAAGTTTATTAAACTTGCCACCAAAATAGATGGAACCTTTCAAGTCCTGAAGCGATGCAAAGTAGATAAGACCGAGTACCGGCAATTTCTTCTTTTCGCGAGATATCTTGTCTTTTGCAAATTCGTCATAAGAGATGACGTTTTTCTTGTTCTTGACACCGTCAACATCGCTTACGAAGAAATACTTTGATTCTCGCCCGATGAACTTTGCGTAATCCGAATACCAACTGTTCGCGATGGCGGGCCTGTTTGTCACAATAAGGACAGTCTTGGCGCCGATTCGCTTCATAAAGTCATAGACGGCCAAAGTCTTTCCGAAGCGGGGCTTTGCATTCCATAGGAATTCCCCTTTTTCGTGAGATTCCCTGTAAGCCTTGGTCAACGATACGGCCTTTTCTTGTTCGGCGCGGAGGGTGTATGGGATAATCGCCTGTTCTAGTTCAAAGATTCCACGATTGAGACGAAAGTCGTTGAACATTGACCTTGAATCTTTCGGGGTAATGTAGAACCATTCGTTTCGATCGTCCTTGTCGAAGTATTCGTTCCCCAAATCCATCGGCTGCTTGATATCGTTCTTGCGCAAGTAGGCGTGGAAGGCATGGTCGTCAAAAGTTTCTCCCGAGCCATCGTCAAAGACGGCGTTGCCTTGCCATTCAATTTTAGCCTTGACGCCTGCGGTATGAGTCTGTTGATAAACACGGTCTTCGACTTTCTGTTCCGTATAACCGATTTTGGTATAGCCTTCGTGGTAGGTAATACCCGGAGTGGTATAGGCATATATCATCGGGACAACATCTTTCGCTGTCTTGATATTTGGAGTCTGCATAGCCATTATTCCATCTCCTTTACATGAGTTTCGATGAAATCTCTTTCTTCGGGTGAAAGACCATATTTATCGTAAAGTTGCTCGTCAATCTCAGGAATAGATTTGGACCAGTCTATATCGGATTGCGAAGTAAAATCTTGGAGAGGGACGTATTTAAATTTTTGTGGAGTAATTGCTTGTGTCGCCTTTAAAATGCCCAACATAAAGCGCATAAATTTTGTTTTTATGAAACAACATGCATGTTCAGCATCAACGCGATTACTAAAAGCACCTATACTTAAAAAGGACTCTGTCGACCCAACACCAATATCACCAATTGTCGGAGCACCACAAATACGTGCAGGAACAGGCTTGCCAATTGTACCTGCAGCGCCATCAGCACCAGCAATGAAAATTTTATAGCAGTCAATATTATCAGGAGCAAGAATGAATTCGCGCTTAATAAATCTGATTGCTCTATCGTTATTTTGCCTACCATAAATTCGCAACATATTCGGTTCATTTTGTTTTTCAAGGAATATGCTTGGCATTAAATCAAAAACATTTGACTTTAAATCGTAATCATGCCCTTCACTGAGAGTTCCTTTTAATTCAGGATATTGTTCGTATAAATTTGACGAAAAATGATAAGAATATGCAGATTTGACGATGTCGGAATAAGACTGAAATCCATTAAATTCAGTCACTTTCTTTCTTATTGAATTGACTTCTGGAAAAGATGAAAAAACTTCTATCGGCACAAATGTCTTATTATGGTCGCGGTATGTAATAGCGATACCGCCTGTAATAGAAGTGTTTGGGAATATTTCTTTTGCATCGGACCTATATTCCAAAACGCGGAAGTGGTCATCATTCAGCATTTTATTATTCCAGGCTTTGGGTGTTGATCCTGCATTAAACAAGAATCGTCCTGGATGAACCAATTCCGTTGCATTTGCGATTTTATACGCTTCATCCATAAAAACATTATATATCTGAGGAGCGTAGTTTTTATTATCTCCAATTGTTTCATCTTGATAAGGCGGATTTCCAATTGCGAAATCGAATTTCATTTTACCGACCTTCCTTTATACTTCTGTATGTATAAGACCTTCTTCTTGTCCAGTCAAAAATTTTACAGTCCATTTCTTCAGGTTCGTTGTCATTGTTGCCGACCGTAAAATCGAACATGTTAAGCGTTCGTTCTTCTTTCGGTTTTCCGAAGGGGACTTTGCCCGTAATGCCGTCCATCTGCCAAATGTTCCAGGCGATGATGTTCGCCACTTTCTGGAGTTCACTTTCTGTTGGATTTCGAGCCCAGCGATCCTGCATGTAATCCACGAAGGTGATGAGCAGATTGATGCGGGCGATAAGCAGATTGTCACCCTGGAATTCGTAGCCATACACGCTCTGGAACGCCCGATACGCCCACTTGAGCCAATCGCTTTCATTATCGGTATTCTCGTTCACTACGCGCAATTTGCGGTCAAGTATACCGATGCGCCTTTTTATCGGGATGATTTCTGCCGTGGTGGTGTCGTATCGCGAAACGATGTATGGAGCCTCGCCGCAAGTGATTTCGAGCCGCTTCGAATCCACATATTTTTGCCAGTCATTTTCGCTTTCGAACTTGATCGGCCTTGTCGTCGGTTTCCACGATTGACCGTCTTCGATATTGAACACATTTTCGCGGCCGAACCATTCTGCATCGCAGTGGTTGTTCATCTTGTTGCAAATCCACGATGGTGTAAAAACTTCCGCTTTTTCGCGAGTGCGTTCCGCCTGTTTTTCAAGCGACTTTGCGACTCTCGGCTGGATTAGGTCAGCGCCGATGGACTGGAGCAGTTCTTCTGTAATCTGCTTTGTCTTGCCGAAAACTCGGCCCTGCTTTGAACGCGCCGTTGTCGCAAGAATAATGTTCTGGCCCGTTGTCTTGTCTTTGACAAGGGTCTTAAGAACTACGGAAACTGGGTAGTTGTTAATGTCTATCAGCGTCTTCATTTAACTCCGTCGCGAGCCCGCATACGGAGTAAATGAATGTCGGGAGTTTCAGCTGAGCAACAAAAAAAGGCGTGGAGCCGCTGAAGCGCTTACTGTACTTCGAGGCTCGGCAAAGCCTATGCAATCAATAAACGCAAACGACCCACGCCCCAATCGGGACGTGAGCAGTTTACCCTATTCTCATTGCATTTGAAATTTTGCCGATTTCGAAGTAGAGACTAGAGCAAATACTCAATAAAACGGGCGCCCAAGGTCTTAGCCGAGGGCTATGTGCATCTTAAAATAGCATTAAAATGCGACAAATAAACTCGCAATCGAAAATTTTTGAGAAATTTCGCTTTTTTCTCTTGACATCACCTCAAAATTGGCTCTGTCAAGTCTGGTCGTACGGCTATTTTTTGGCTGTGGTTATGCTGCGGCGCCGAAACCTAAAAACTACCTAAAAATGGCGTTTTTGAAGTAAAAATGCAGTTTTCTAGGGGCTTACAAATCAAGAAAAGTTTGCTAGCACCTACTTTTTATACGGATTGGCTTGACAGAGCCGTTTTTATGGCTCTGTCGGGCTAAACTGTACACTTGTGCCCGGCTAGCAAAAAATCATCAATCCGTAAGCCCTTCCAAAACTGTTTTTCGGCTGCATGACCGATGTTTTTAGGCTATTTCGGCCGGTTCCGACTTCGCAGCATGTTCGCAGCTATACGGCCTGGCCTAACAGAGCCAGAGGGTCATTTTCGCAGCGTTTTGGCAGTCTTTGTAAAAAAGTACGAATTAGCCTGACAGAGCCAACGGTCACAGAACCTATTTGCCTTTATTCAAAATCATCCTGCTTATTTTTCTTCCAACAGGTAATCCAAGATTTTTACCAGCAATTCGTTGGCGGGGCCCATGGCGGTCTTACCGGCAATGCGGATGTCCTTCGGGTTTTGAACGTAGTCAAAACCTGCGGCAATGCCTGCCTTGATTTCGTCGTCGCCGTTCTTTAACATGCTTTCCATGGATTCGGGCGTGGCTTCTAGATGGAACTGCAATGCGATTCCGCTGCCGATTTTGAATGCCTGATTCTGGCAGGCTTCACTAAAGGCGAATGGTTCTGCAATGCCCGGTAGTTCTGGAATGTCAAAGGTTTCGCCATGCCAATGGAAAACGTCCAGGCTTTCGGGCAAATTCATTTCTTCGACTGCATCGCCGGTGAAGGTGACGGGGAACCAGCCGATTTCCTTTTCGGGATTTTTCTTGATGGCCGCGCCAAAGGCGCTTGCGATCATCTGGGCACCGAGGCAGATTCCCAGAAGGGGCTTGCCCAGCTGCACCATGTCGCAGCAAAGTTCTTTTTCGCGAACAAAATGAGGGTACTTTGTTTCGTCCAGAACGCTCATGGGCCCACCCATCAAGATGGCGAAGTCCACGTCGTCTTCATGAGGAATGGGGTCGCCGGCGTAAAGGCGCACGATATGAACGTTGTGCCCCTTGGCCTGCAGGTAGGGGAGAATCGCTCCCGGACCTTCGTATTCAACATGCTGAAAAATATAGGTTTCCATAACCGCAAATATAAAAAAGACCCGCGATTTCTCGCGGGCTAATTTTTTGAGCGGGCGGTTTGCCTGCCGAAAATTACTTACCGAATTCGCTAGTCGGCTTCATGACCTGCCACAGCACAGCCTTGTGTGCATGCAAGCGGTTTTCTGCTTCTTCGAAGCTCATGTTCACGTCGAGATTGTCCATCACGGAGTCCGTGATTTCTTCGCCGCGGTGAGCGGGCAAGCAATGGCTGACCTTGCAGTGGGCCGGCGCGGGCATAGTAGATGTCGTCAAACGTTTCGTCGTTCCAGCCGTTGATGCAGGTCACGAGCTTGATTTCTTCTTCGGTGGCGATTCCGTTCTCAATGAGGAAATCCATCTTTTGTTCGAGGGTCATGGCGTCGCTCCTATTACTTGAGAAAGTCGGTGAAGGTTTCGGTTTCAATGAGTTTATCCCAGAGAGCGCCCATGGAACCGGCGTGGCCCCAGTTGTTTTTTTTTCGTTTGTCTGGAATGCCATCAGCCTGGCTTCGATTCTCTTGACGATTTTGAGGGCTTCTCTTTGGCGGCCCTTGGTGACCTTGATTACTTCGGAATTTTTCATGTTGCACTTCCTTGTGGGGCTCTGTCAAGCCAAACTGTATTTTTTTACAAAATTGCATGGTCACTGCATTCCAACTGTTTTTAGGCTGCAAAAATCACCACGGCTCTGTCACACCAAATCGTATGGCTGTAGAAACGCTGCGGAAACCAAAAATGGCCAAAACAGACTAAAAACGGCGATTTTGAAGCGAAAAAACAGTTTTCGATGGGCTGACAAAATGGAAAATGTTTGCTAAGCCCGCCTAGATGTATAAAAAGGCTTGACAGAGCCTCAAAATTGGTGTATATTTGTGCAGTAATATTGCGTTTTTTTTGCTTGTAACGCAAAGGAGTTGATAATGAAAGATATTGAGCGTGTCGCCATGACTCCGTTGGATGAGTCGGGTGTTGGAAAGATGATTCGGGTCATTCGCAACAAACAGGTGCTGCTGGACAGCGATCTTGCGATTCTTTACGGGGTTGAAACCAAGCGCATCAACGAACAGGTAAAGCGTAATATTGAACGTTTTCCCGAAAAATTTTGTTTCCAGTTGAATTCCGATGAAGTTGAATCCGTGAAGTCGCAAATTGCGACTTCACGAGGAGCAGGGTTCTTTGCTGGGCAAAACGGGGGGCGTCGCAAGAATCCCTACGCATTCACGGAACAAGGTGTCGCTATGCTTTCTGGAATTCTGCATAGCAAAATAGCGATTTCTGTCAGTATTGCCATTATGGAAGCTTTTGTGGCGATGCGGCATTTTCTAATGAATAACGGCGGCATGGTCCAGCGCCTTGCCAATGTGGAAAGCAAGGTAATCGATCAGGACGCGCGACTGCTCAATCACGAGCATAAGTTAGATTCCCTTTTCGAGGCGATGGATCGCGGAGAGCTTAAGACCAAGGGCATTTTTTATGAGAGTCAGGAGTTCGATGCCTACGCATTTGCGTGTAGCCTTATCCGTCAGGCACAAAAGCGCATTGTCCTTGTCGACAACTATGTGGATGAGACAACCCTTTTGATGATGCTGAAAAGGAACAAGGGCGTTTCGGTGACGATTTATACCTACGATAAGAGCAAGATTTTTGAATTGGATTTGCAGAAATACAACGCACAGTATGCTGACTGCCCCATAGAGATTCTCCCGAATACGAACACTCACGACCGCTTTTTGTTTATAGACGAAACATCATATCACTTTGGAGCATCGCTGAAAGACTTGGGCAAAAAAACATTCTTTTGCAGCAAGGAGGATTTCACCTTGGAAGAGGTGCTGAAAGAAACGCAAAAAGGGCGCCCATTCAGCATCTAAACGGTAATCTTTAAATCAACTACTTCACTTTCTTCAAACTGTTTCCCTGCCGCACGATGTAGGCGCCGGGGGTCCTGAATTTGGTGCGGAGCACTTCGGCAATGGTGCCGAATCTAAGCTGTTCGGACTGTATGGTTCCCAAGTAGCGCCCCTGCATGTCGAACACGAGCGCGGCGCCACGAGCATTGTGCAATGCGGGCAAATGGCCGTTGCGGGGCGTGGCGATGAACGCGTCGGTCCCGGAAGAAGAACCCGCGGCAGAACTAGATGAGGTTGCGGAATTGCTTGATGAAAGCTGCGCCGAGTTGCTCGAAAGTCCGTATTCGAATGCGCCTAGATCAGGTGATTCGCCTGCAAAAGGGAATCCTAAATCTTCGCCTTTGTCAATCGCGCGGCTTTCTTTCTTAAGTTTCAGGAAGTCTACGTTCGGCAAGCTGCCGTCCGCGTTGCGCGGGCCAAGCATTCCAGGAATCGTCGAAAGGTCCTTGCCTGTCACGGTCATGCTCGGGTCATCGAGACTCTCAAAATCGTCTTCGGTCAAGTCAAGATTCAGGTTCCAGGTGTTGTTTTCGCCGACGGGGCATTCCACGTAATGGTCGATGTTCTGGCTCGGTATATACTCCCAGCACTCCCCGATTTGCGAATTCCTGTTCGGGAAGGCAATGTTGTTCTTGAGCACATGTGCGTTGTCGCCGGTGAGCGGCGCTACTTCGGCAATGCGGTTCCCCTGCGAATCAAAGAGCGTCGATGCCATGGCAAATTCGCGGTCCTTGTTCATGTACGACGTGTTATTGAGCCACTTGCTGCCCACGCCGGTGTAATTCGCATAAAAGCCCGTCGCCTTGTTTTTCCAGGCGGCGCAGAACTTGATGGTATGCCGCCCGCCGCCGAGGGTGCTTTCGCCCATCTTGATGCCGTGCCCGTTGCCGTTCTTCGGGTTGCCAAGTCCGTAGTCGCTGTAGCCGTTCCCCATCGCGTAGCAGTTTTCCAGCACCACGGGAAATTCCTGGTTGATAAAGTCGAATCCGTCGTCGCTGTTCCACCAAGCGCGACAGCCGATAAACTTGGTCGTATCGCCTTCTCCAGGTTTCTGGTAATGCGCTCCAAAACCGTCTGCGTTTTCGCCGTCGCCTTGCCATCCTAAAGGATCGTAGTTGTCGTGGGCGTCGCAGTTCAAGAAAATGTGTCCGCCGCCGTCTGCAGCACCGTCGTTTGCGAAGAATCCTGGACCCGCATTGTGGTGACTGTCTATCTGCTCCAAGAAAATATGCTTGCTCGCGTACAGGAAAACACCAGAATTGGAATTGTGTATCATGGGCGTATTGCGGACGTCGAAACCTTTCAGGTGTAAAAACTTCGCCGAAATCACGATGGGCGAAGTGTACATCGCCCCTTCGGGTGTGCCGTCGCTATGGTCCGTACCTGCGGCCACGGGGAGGTTCGTCGCGTCAAAAATCGGGCGCTCGCCCGGATAGGCCAGGTAATGGATGCGGTTGTCGTCACTCTCGCCGCTCGCGGTCAAGAGTATTCCCGCCGTCATCTTGTATCGTGAGTAAAAGACCGTGTCGTGCAGGTCGTAAATACCGCCGCGAATCCATACGGTATCGCCCGCATGCACTACGGTATTTGCCTTGTTGAGTGTCGCGAAGGGCTTGTCTTTAGAACCCGCGTTGCTATCGCTGCCGTCGGTCGCTACGTAATAAACCGCACCGAACGCCTGCACCGCCGCCAGGGCGAGTCCCAATGTCAATAAGAACTTTGCTCCCATATACACCTCTAGTAAGCGTTTTTAATATAAACTTTTCTCGTGCCATCGTCAGCCAAATTTTGTATTATTTAGGCAGAGATTGAAATATGTCAGAACAAATTTTAACTCGTGAATCCTTAATTGAATTTTTCGGTGAACAGGAATATGAAAAACTTTGCCGCCACGAGGCTGGCCACGCGCTGATCGCGATCCTGTTCAAACGCCCCGTCGATTACGTCAAAATCAACAACTCCAAGGAAAAGCCGAGTGTCACTCGTATGCCGGGGAACTCGCTCGATGGTTCAGCCCATATCGCGATTGCGGGGCACATGTCAGAGTTCTTGATGCGCAAGAATTTCGCCTGCGACCTCGATACCGTCATGAAGGAACTCCCGATGGAACTTTACAGGAGCGATCCTGATTACCAGAGTTTCCAGGCGTCCTGCTACTACTACCAGCTTTCCGAAGCGAATGTTGTCGAGCAGGTGTACAACCTGATGATGGCTTGCCAAAAGCAGCTTGCCGCGATTGCTGCCGCCCTGAACGAAAAGACGAATTTGAGCAACGCGGACCTCGTCGCGATTTTAAGCGGCAAGTAGCGACTCTCACCTGTTTGATAAATCGTCCATGCTATTTTGGCGTGGATTTTTGTTTTTGTCGCGACAGGATGTATATTTAGTGTGGGTTGTTTAAATAAGGGTTGCAAGCGCATCCCTAAAGGGTTGTTTATGCTTAAAAGCATTTTACGGACTGCGGCAGTGGCCGCTTCCTTCTCTATGGTTTCGTTATCGGCGGGGGTTTCGCCGGTACAGGCCGAAACGCTTCCGACTGCAAATGAGATGTTTGCGAAGATGGGTTTTGGCATCAACATCGGTAATACGATGGAAGTGCCTGTCAATCCCACATGGTGGGGCAACAAGTTCCCGACCGAGGCCTACATTGATTCTATCAAGGCGGCAGGTTTCAGCACGGTGCGCATTCCGTGTGCGTGGTACAGCCATTCGAATGCCATGTCGCGCGACTCGAGTACGACGGACATTGTTCCGGGTGGTGGCCCGAACGAAATTGCCGCAAGTTGGATGGATTCGGTGCAGACTGTTGTCGATATGTGCATGCGCGCAGGTCTCGTGACGATTCTCAATATCCACTGGGATAACGGCTGGCTCGAAGGCAAGCTGAACGATGCCGACAAGGATGCCGTGAACGCCCGCCAGAAGGATTTCTGGACGCAGATTGCAAGCCACTTCAAGAACTACAACGAGAACCTGCTTTTCGCGAGTGCGAACGAGCCTGCCACAACGGATGCGAACTACAGGCACGAAACCGAAATCCTGATGACGTACCATCAGACCTTCGTGGATGCGGTGCGTGCGACGGGCGGAAACAACGGGAGCCGTACGCTCATTATCCAGGGCCCTTCTACAAGTATCGACCGCAGTTCCGAGGTGATGCCTGTTTCTAAGCTCCCGAAGGATGTGATTGAAAATCGCCTGATGGTCGAGGTGCATTTCTACGATCCTTATACCTATACGCTTCTGAATGACGTGGTGAACTGGGGAGCCGAAGTTTATCCGCAATACTACTGGGGCGATGACCTTGCGACAGGGAATGACATCGTGCACAACTGCGGTTACAATGCCTGGGCGGGCGCAATGGGCGACAAGTGCACCAGTGCGCAGATTCAGGACCAGTTCGGCAAGATGAAGAAGAACTTTGTCGACAAGGGCGTGCCCGTGATTATCGGTGAGTTCGGCGCAAATGACCGCGTGGAAGTTCTGACGGGCGACAAGTATGCCAAGCACCGCAAGGGCCGCCTTGCCTATTACGACGCCGTGATGAAACTCGCCAAGGAAAATCAGGTAGTGCCTATCGCCTGGGATACCGGCCACGAAGGCGAAAACAATATGACGATTATCCGCCGCCAAACGGAACCGGACGGCTCCGTGTTCGACATGGATGTTCTGAATATCATGCGCAATGCCTACGGCCTCGGCGACTACGTGAACAACGGGATTACGCATGTTGAGGATTTTGGTGGTCCGACAGGAATCGTGGCTGCAACGCCTGCTCGAGTAAATCTCGGGCGCATTGTCCGTGTGGGTAACCGCCTGGAATCAGATAGCGATATTGCCCTGTTCGATATGAACGGTGCGCTGGTTCGTCGCGGAACGCGCAGCCTTTCGTTGGAAAATCTTCCGCTCGGCATCTATTTCGCCAAGAGCAGGGGCGACCTGATTAAGGTAAATGTTAGATAACATAACATTGTAAAAATTGACTAAATGTCCATGGAAACTCCGAATTTTTTGAAATTCGGAGTTTTTTTGATATATATTTTATATGAAATTATGAATAAAGGAGGAGGTATGTCATACCCGTTTGGCAAAGTATTTGGGGTACTTTTGCTTGCAACAGCTCTTTCGGCGGATGCCTATACCATCAAGTATAATTTGAATGGGGGTGTCAATGACCCTGAAAATCCGACAAGTTATGTTCAGGGGAAGACCAATCTTGTTTTAAAGGATGCGACCCGTGAAGGGTATTCCTTTATGGGGTGGTATATTGTCGATTCCGATTCGAGCCAATTGCGGGATGCCGTGAATTTTGAGGAGTATCAAGGTAAAACGATGCTTACGGTTGGCTACTACCTTGGAAGTTTTACCGTAGAGGCAAGGTGGGGGCTTGTCCCGCAGATTCCCCAACAGGATGAACGAGGCTGTTACCTTATCCATAATGCCAATGAACTTTACGGTATAGCATCCGTTTCTGTCAACAACGTTTATTATTCGTATCCCCGTTCGGTTTTTGAGGGGTGTATTTCTCTCCAGAGTGACATTGTGGTGAACGAAAATGTGCTTGACGAGAGCGGAAATCTGGCGAAAGAAGACTATGTGTCATGGCATGAACTTGGATTCAAAGGTACGTTTGAAGGCAATGGGTTCAAGATTTCTGGCCTTGTGGCCGAAAGAGGTCTTTTTGCAGAACTGGGGGATAAGGAAGGTAGCTGGCGCAACAACATTACCTATGTGAGGAACCTTGGAATCGAGGATTCCTACTTTTTCGGCGCAACTGCAGGGAGTGTTGCGGCTTTTGCTGTTGGTCCTGTGCGATTGAGGAATGTCTATTCGAATGCGACGGTCCATGCTTCAGGGAATGCGGGTGGACTCATCGGTGTAATTAATGTAACGAATGATGCTTGCCCGACAGCAGCCCCTTCGCCGACATCCACCGCGAAGTATGCATCGAAGGCGGAGGGTGTTGATTCATCTCATGTGACTATTATCGAAAACGCCTACAGCAGGGGAATTGTTGAAGGCGAGTCTGTGGGAGGCATCGTTTCGGAAATGGATGCCGCGGTCTTGAGAAATGTCTATTTTGCCGGCGAACTGAAAGGGAAGTATTCGGACTGCATTGTGCAGGAGGAAGGATTTGCCTGCTATGCAAGTGAAAGCATTTTTGAAGTGGAGAATGCGCTGTGCATGAATTCCAAGAATACGAAAGTTTCGCTGGCTTTGTCACTTGACGAGACCCAGTTTGCAGATGGAACGGCTCTTGGAATGCTTTCGGCGGGTGTGAATGGTTCTGCCTGGATTCAGGAGTTGGGCACGGATGCATTCCCTGTCCTTGATGCGAGCCGGTTCGCGATACATTATGTGCTGAATGGTGGTGTAAATAGCGAACAGAATCCGAGTTTCTATTCTATAAATGATGGCCCCTTCGCCCTAGAAGATGCTGTGAAGGAAGGTGACGAATTCGAGGGATGGTACACGGATGAAATGTTTACGCAAAAGGTTGAATCTATAAACACGGCCCTTTATGGGGACTGGACTCTCTATGCGAAATGGAAAAGTTTCTTTTTCGTCAATATTGACCTGAATGGCGGAACTCGTTATAGGGGCAATCCTCAAAGTGGAACATTGAAGTTCAAGTGGTCGGCGGATTCGTCGGTATTTGCTCTTTACGATGCCAGCCGTGATGGGTATGAATTCGAAGGCTGGTATACGGATCCCCTTTTCACAGAAAAGATTGAACGGATTCCTGCAGGGAATACGGAAGATGTTACGGTGTATGCCAAGTGGAAGATGCTTGAATACACAATCACGTACCACTTGAACGGCGGCGTTAATGATTCTGAAAATCCGACGACGTTTACGGTCAAGGATGCGGGTTATGTATTCAAGGAACCGACCCGTGAGGGGGCGGAGTTCCTGTACTGGGCGAATTTTAGGCTGGGGTACCACAGAACCCTCAAAATTGACGACATGAAGAATCTTAATTTGTATGCAGAATGGACTCCAGTTCCGCAGCAGCCGCAAAAGAATTCAAAGGGGTGCTATCTCCTTACGTCCAAGGAAGAATTGTATTGGTTTGCGGGGCTTGTAAACGGAACCTTGAAAGGCGTAATTGAGAATTATGAGGCGTGCGCTTCCCTCCAGAACGATATCGTCGTCAATGAGGCTGTACCGAAACAATCTGCAGATGAACTAGACACCATTGCTTACTTTAATTGGGATCCTATGTGGAGCTTCAGTGGGACGTTTATGGGGAACGGCCATTCTATTTCGGGCTTGCTGGTAAATGATGAATGCAAGAGTGCGGAACATTATGGAGGCCTGTTCTGCGAAGTCTGGAGTGAAAAGTCTCTTTCGAGGGTGACGGTAAAAAACTCGTATATCATGGGTTCTGGCTATATCGATAGTCTTGCTGTTACAAGCGAACGTATGGCTCTTCCGAGTGTTGCCGCGAAAAGTAACTGGCGCCTCGATGTCCAGGGAAAACAGGTTTCGCTTTCGGGGCTTGCCGCAGGAAAGTCGCTTCTTGTAATGGATGTGCAGGGCCGAGTCTTGCGCCATATGCGTACGGAATCGTCAATGATAATCGAATTGCCGAAGACGGGACGTTTCCTGATCCGCTACGGAAACGAAACCCGCGCTGTCATGATCCGCTGATTTTGCTATCTTTGGCCCCATGATGAATTTTAAGAAAATGGAAGACGGCTTCCGGATGATTCTGGAAGGCATGGGCGAGAACCCGAACCGCGAAGGTCTTATCGATACGCCCAAGCGTGTCGCCAAGATGTACGCCGAACTCATGACGGGACTTTCGGGTGAAATGCGCGCCGAAGACATCCTCAAGACTCGTTTCCATGAAAAGTACGATGAAATGATCATCGTGCCGGATATCGAGTTTGCAAGTATGTGCGAACACCATTTTCTGCCGTTCACGGGCAAGGCTCATGTGGCCTATATTCCGGGCGACTGCGTGGTGGGGCTTTCCAAGATTCCGCGCGTCGTGGAATTCTATGCGCGATTCCCGCAGATCCAGGAACGCATGACCCGCCAGATTGCGGAACTGATCCAGAAGGAATTGAACCCGAAGGGTGTCGCCGTGGTACTCGAAGCTTCGCACATGTGTATGACGATGCGCGGTGTGAAAAAGCCCGGTGCAACGATGGTGACCACACAGCTTCTGGGCCGCTTCAAGACCGACGAAAAGACCCGCGCCGAATTCATGTCGCGCATTTACGCGCCGCGGTAATTGCGCTCCTCGAAAAATCTCCAGGTCGCGCATTCGCTGCGCCATCTATAATCAGTTTATAAAAAGAAAGAAGCCTTCCCTTCGGGAAGGCTTTCTTAATCTTGCTCGGTGAATTCAGTAGCTGATTTAATAGCGGGTGAATTCAGGCGACGTGCGCGTAACGCCTTAGGCGTTCTTGACGCAGCGGACCGAAATGGCGTCGGACCTGTAGACGCCTTCGATGTCCATGGAATTCTGGGTGAGGCTCAGACGGTAGGCGTTCATTTTGCCGTATTCGTCCTTGCTCCAGAAACGTGCACGCTTGCCGAACTGGCAGTAGGTACCGTTGTCGAAACGGTAGCCGGCCGGAAGAGCGAAGAAACCGACGCTGTCTTCGCCCGGACGCTGCCAGCAGCATTCGGCGCGAAGCTCGATGCCGTTCGATTCTTCGGGGAAGTTGCTCATCAGGGTTTCCCATTCCTTGAGGCTCGGGATATGCCAGCCTTCCGGTGCGATGCCCTGGTAGTTGTCTTCCTTGATCTTGTGGTACATGTCGAGGTCCTTGGCGGGGGACTGTTCCGTGAATTCCGCCGGGATGTTCAGGGCAGAAGTCCAGGTGTAGAGTCTTCCGAACTTGGCGACATTCTGTTCTTCGTTCCCCGGGGCGAAACTGTTTTCCGCCTTGAAGCGCAGGTTCTCGGCCATCCATACCTGTTGACCGATCTTGACGGTACGGTAAGTTTCCCCGTCGCGAGCGTCAGTGAAGGTCCCGTACTTGAATGTTTCGGTGTTCTTGGCGAGGCAATCTTCGTAAGAGGTTTTGTTCTGCGCTTCGGGGGCTTCGCGCTTTGCTGCCTTGCTGACCTTGACGCCAATGCGGAATGCCGCGGTGACGACGATGGCGAGGGCGATTAAATTGAAAATGATGAAGGAAGTGTGCATATTTTGTCCTTTCTTAGGGTTGTACTAAATGTAATAACTTTTTTTATGCTGTTTGCAAAAATGGTTTTCCCTATAACGGATAAACGATCGATACGATAAAGATGTTTGCGGCCATGATGATAAAGTTCATCGGAAGACCGATCTTGATAAAGTCCGAAAAGCGGTAATTACCTGCTGCGTAGACGAGCATGTGGGTAGGTGATCCGATGGGGGTTGCGAAACTGCTGCTCACCGCAATCATCAGGGCAATGCAGAACGTGAGCGGGTTTACGCCGAGGGTTGCTGCAGTGCTGATGGTGATGGGGCAGAACAGGGCAGCCGTGGCCGCATTGCTTATGAATTCTGTAACGAAGGTTGCCACTAAGCAAATGCTGATGAGTGCTACGTAGGGGTTGCTTCCGCAAATGCTCAGGAGCCAGTCCGCAATCATCTGGGCGACTCCCGTGATTTCAAACGACTTTCCGATGCAGATACTTCCTGCAAAGACCATGAGGATGGGCCAGTTGATGGAATTCATCGCCTGCTGGCTCGTGCAGCAACGACAAATGATCATTGCTGCTGCTGCAAGTAGGCAGGCCGAGAGCAGTGGCATTACGCCAAACGTCGGGAGAAGGACCATGGCAATCATGATGGCCGCCGAAACGAGAGTCTTCTTGCTGATGTGATTGTTGGTGGAGTTTTCGAGAATGCCATCCAGGTGTTCGTTTTTCAGGTTTAAGTTGTTGCAAATCCACTGGAGCGTTTTCGGTTTTCCTGAAACGATAATGTGGTCGCCGCCCATAATGAATGAATCGGGTGTGGCGACTTCTACTTCGTTGTCAAAACGACGGATAGAAAGAATGGAGTTCTTGTCTTTTTCGAAACCTTTCGGATTGTTTTCGTAGATTTCCTGGAGTGACTTCCCGATAAACGGATGCTTGGCTGGGACTCGGAGTTCCATGGTCAGTTCATCGTCTTCTCCGCCGCTCAGGGGCGACTGGCGTTCGGGCAGCAGCTTTTGCATGGCGATTACCGAAAGGATGCCGACGGCTAGACAGAAAAGTCCGCAAGTCGTGGTCGCAAAAATGTTCAGCTGGGTTCCCGTCTTGTCAGTGTACAGTCCCGACACGATGAGGTTTGTGGGTGTTCCGATCAAGGTGCAGATGCCGCCCATTCCCGAGGCGTAGCTCAACGGAATCAGCAGTTTTGAGGGGGAAATTCCGAGTTTCCTCGACCAGATTTTTACGACGTCAATAAAGAGGGCGACTACGGTTGTGTTAGTGAGAATTGAACTCAACAGGGCTACCGGAAGCATCGTGCGGACGATTGCTCCAGTGATGGTCTTGGGGGAGCCCATCAGGTGTTTAACGATCCAGTTCAGGACGCCTGTGTGGTTGAGACCCGCGATGACGGCATAGATTGCTGCGATGACAAGCACCGATGGAGAAATGAGTCCGCCAAAGGCACCCTTGATGTCCAGCACTCCGCTCACGAATAATGCGGACATGCCCGCGAGGAAAACGACGTCTGCCCTCAGTTTTGAAAAGAACATGGTCGCAAAGATTGAGATCGCGACTACGATCGCGAACCATGCGTTTCCCGAAAGTCCCCCAAGTTCAAACGATAACACTCCCTGTAACATATTTTCTCCATTTGCGTATACAGCCTTTTGTGTATCCTTAAATTTACAACTTTTGGGGAGGTTTGCAACCGAGACTCTTATTGACAAATCGTCAACGGCGCTTGGATTTTTTGTCCATGGGAAAAATCTCCGGGGTGCTTTTTTTGCTTTTTTCCAAGGTATCTTTATATCGGTGTTGGAAAAAGGAGTCACAATGAAAACGATGTTCTTCAGGAAATTGGCAAGGGGCTTTGTGATAGCGTGTGCTGTCATGGCCTTGGTAAACTGCGACAGTTCTACTGCTGCAAACGATAATCAGAATACTACCGATCCGACGGCTGTTACCCCCACGGATAATCCTGCCAATCCCGGCGATCCTACGAATCCGGTGAATAATCCGGTCATCGATCCCGCAACCGGCCTGCCAGTCGATCCTGCTTTGAATCCGACCGATCCTGCTCAGCAGGGAACGGATCCGGTCGTTAATCCGGATGACCCCTGGGCGGACCCTTGCGTGGCCTCTAGCTTGCCGAACGCTTGTGGCGACGAACCCGTTCATGGTATGATAGACACGATTTTGACGTCAGTATCCAGCAGCTCCGAAGGCATCGCTGATCCTGTTCCGCTTTCCAGTTCCAGCGCTAGCGAAATTCCGGCAAGTTCGACGGCCGAAGTTTCTTCTTCCAGCGAAGAAGCGAAGCCCGCCGTGCCGAAAATTTTCCTCGCGAACGACAAGGAAGAAGAAAAAAATTACATGGAAGTCGAGTACAAGACGAATACCGGCTGGGATGGGGAAGGAATCCTCGCGTACCCCAAGCGCTTGACCGACAATCCGGACCAGAAACACGCCGTCGTGGTATGGGGTCCCGGTGGTAATACAAAACCGAGTGCTTACGAAGGCATGATTCGCCGTCTTGCGTCCCACGGCTTTGTGGTGGTTGCCCTCAAGGAATCTCCGGGCAATGCGACCCAGGCCATCAAGGCTCTCGACTGGCTCGATGGGCTGAACAAGGATTCGAACAGCCCGCTGTTTGGCAAGCTCGACATGAATACGGTCGGTTGCTCGGGCCACTCTATGGGCGGTCTTGAATCTGAACAGGCCCTTATCAAGGACAGACGCGTGCTTACCGCATTCCTCAACAACAGCGGTGACTGGGACGGTGTCGGAGCTATGAAGGTGGCGACCGACCGGACTATAGCTATCCTCTATGGTGAAGGCGGCATGGAGCGCGGCAACGCCGAGAATGATTACAACAACGCAAAAGTCAAGGCGCCTGCATGCCTTATCCAGATGACGGGTGGCAAGGGTAACGAATGCTACGAAGTCGCTCCTGGCCGCAGGGAATGCGGTTACGGTCACGGTTCCGGTTCCTGGGACGGCATGGCTGCGACGGTTGCCTGGATGCGCTGGCACCTCGGTGGCGAAGAATGGCGCAAGGCGGACTTCGTAGGCACCAGCGGCAAGTACATCAACGGAAACATTGCCGGCCACGATGGCAAGTGGAAAGGCCAATGTAAGAATTTCTAAGAAACTCCACACTCACTCCTTACACCCCGTCCGAATGGGCGGGGTGTTTTCCTTAAGAATGCCTTGCCATCCTTTTTGCTTTTTTTATAATTATTGACGAAAACAAACCACTCTTTACTCCTAACCGACTACTATTATGAACGCTGCAATTTTGACGAACGAATTCCCGCCTGAAATTTATGGCGGTGCCGGAATCCACGTGAAGTTCCTGACGCAGGAGCTTGCAAAGCTTTGCCACATCGAGGCGCGCTGCTTTGGCGTGCAGAACGTGGACGAAAACAATATCCACGCGCTCGGTTTTTCGCGCAAGCTCGGGCTCAACCCCGAAGACGACCGCTTCCAGAAAATTTTCAAGCCGATTGATATCGACCTCCAGTGGGCGGCCTCGCTCAAGGATATCGACGTGATTCATTGCCATACGTGGTACAGCCACTTTGGCGGCGTTCTCGCTAGCCGTCTTCTGCAGTGCCCGTTGATTTTGACGACGCATTCGCTGGAACCGCACCGTCCGTGGAAGGCGGAGCAGCTGGGTGACGGCGGCTACGCCATGAGTTGCTGGATCGAACGCACCGCTTACGAAGCTGCCGACGGTGTGATTGCCGTGAGTGAGGGCATGAAACGCGACGTGATGAAGCTTTACGGAGTCCCCGAAGATCGCGTGAAGGTGATTTACAACGGTATCGATCCGGACTTTTATGCTCCGACTTTCGACGAAAAAATCCTCGAAAAGTGGGGTGTCGACCCGAAGCGTCCGTATGTGCTGTTCGTGGGTCGCATTACGCGCCAGAAGGGCATCAGCCAGCTGATTCAGGCGATTCCGCAGATCGACAAGAGCGCCCAGGTGGTGCTCTGCGCCGGTGCTCCGGATACTATCGAACTTGCCGACGAGTGCAAGGCCCTGATTGAAGATGTGCAGAAGACCCGCGACGGCGTCGTCTGGATTCAGGAAGCCATTCCGCATGAAGAACTCCGCGTGCTTTACAGCCATGCGACCGTGTTTGCAACGCCTTCCCTTTACGAACCGTTCGGCATTATCAATCTCGAAGCCATGAGCTGCGGCACTCCGGTGGTGGGATCTGCAGTGGGCGGCATTCCCGAAATCATCGTGGACGGCGAAACTGGATTTCTGGTTCCGCTCAAGGCGAAGTCTGAAACGGATTTTGAACCGGCCGACCCGAAGGCATTCCAGACGGATTTTGCGAACAAACTCAACAAGATCCTCGGAAATCCGGAACTGGCGAAGAAAATGGGCGAAGTCAGCCGCAAGCGTGCCATCGACGTGTTCAGCTGGAAGTCGATTGCCCAGCAGACCTTCGACTTCTACCAGGAATGCATCGACCGCTACAAGAAAGAAGGCAAGAGATAATTGCTCGAAATGTCATCCTGAGCGGAGCCGCACTAGCGGCGAAGTCGAAGGATCTCTACTTACTTTCCTACAATTTTCTCCACAATCGCTGCTGTCGTGAGCAATTCCGGCAGCACGATTTTTTTATTGGCATCACCTGCGGGGTAGATGGCATAAGCGGGCACGCCTGATTTTCCCATGCTGTGCAACAGGGCGTTCACCTCGGGGGTTTCGCGGGTCCAGTCGGCTTTTACAAGCGCCACATTCAAGCTGTCCATGGCGCGGCGGAATTCGTCGCGGTTGAGAACTGCGGCTTCGTTCGTCTTGCAGGTGAGGCACCAGTCGGCGGTCGCATCGATGAACACGGTGCGTTTCGCCTTCGCGAATTCTTCGATGAGCGCGGGGCTGTAACGGTACCAACCGTCGGCTGTCATCTGCTCCTGCATACGGGCGTTAAAGTGTTCCGTAGCGGCTGCATCGTATTGCGGGGCGATGACTGCAAACCAGACGGCCGCAATAACAACGATGCTTCCACCAAGGGTCGCGATTTCGCGGCCAAAGGCGGCTCCCGGCGGCGCGAATTTTCCGACAATAATGCTCCCTCCGATGCTTGCCGCCACGACAACGGTGAACATCCCGACGCCCGCCATTCCCGCCTGCTCGTTCACAAGCCAAAGGAGCCAAGCGACGGTCGCGAGGAGCAATACGCCCATGACCTTCTGGAGCTTCACCATCCACGCTCCCGGTTTCGGGAATACCTTGAGGATTTTCGGGAAGGCGCTGACGAGCATGTAGGGGAGGGCGAGTCCGAGTCCTGCCGCGGTAAAGAACAGGAACAGCACCGGGGTGCTGGCGGTGAATGCGAATCCCATGGCGGTTCCGAGGAAGGGCGCCGAACAGGGCGTACTTAAAAGCACGAGGAGCGCTCCGGTAAAGAAGGCGCCTGCAAGTCCCGCCTTATGTCCCGCGGCATCCATCTTAGTGGTGGCATTCCACGGAAGCCAGATTTCAAAGATGCCGAAAAAGCTCATGGCGAATGCGGTCAAGATGACTGCCATGAAGGCGATGAAGCCTGCACTCTGGAATTGCATCCCCCAGCCCGCGGACCCGCCGCCGGCTTTGACGGCGGCGACGACGGCGGCCAAGATCCAGAAACTGCACAAGATGCCCGCCGTCGTGGCTCCTCCCAAGGCGAGGAGCCGTCCGCGACTTTCGCCTGCCTGCTTAATCAAGCTGAACAGCTTGAGCGAAAGCACCGGCAGCACGCACGGCATCAGGTTCAGGATAATTCCGCCGATAAAAGCGAAGAACAGCAGCGCGATGACTCCGGCAAACCCTGCGCTGTTATCCGCAGCACCCCCCGCGCGGCTCTCCGATGCAATTTCGTCGCGGTCCCCAGCAACAATCTCCGCGCGGTTCTCCGCTGCGCTTCCATCATTAGATTCGTTTTTTTTTGCAACTCCGATTCCGCTCGCCTTTCCGGCTGCATTTCCCGTTGCGCCCAGTTGGCCGTTCAGGCGGATCGTCTTGCTTGCGGGTGCGAGGCAAATCGAATTGTCGCATGCCTGGTAGTGGAATGTCACTTCGGTTCCGAGGCTGTCGTAGTTCATTTCAGAGCCGTCGCTGTCCTTGGCGATTCCCTTCACTGGGATTTCGACGTTGAATGTTCCGCGGAATGTCAGGATCTCAAGTTCCAGCGCCTCGTTGTACTCGCGGATGGGTGCGGGCCATACGGCGTCGCCAAATTCAATTCCCTCGGCCTTTGCCTCTATAGACGATGGCTTCAGGAATTCGTCGGTCACCTCGTTCGCGTTCACGTGCCACTTGTCCGGCACGGTAATGCTTACGGTAATTTTTCCTCCGTCCTTCAGTGCGCCTGCGCTATATTCCATGTGCATTTCCGGAGGCGGCATCGAGTTCATGTTGAACTCTTCCGCTAGCACGGATTGCGGACAAATTACGCAAAAAAGACCCAAAATAAAAAAAATGGCAGATTCTTGCAAACAGTTGTTTGCAAAATGACGATTTTTCTGTTTTTTATCTTTTAATTTCATAAATTTATTCTTAACTGAAAGATTGCTGTCGAAATTCCGGTTTGAGAAATGTCCAAATCAAGAATTTTAACAGAACAGTCTCCCAATTGGGTAGAAAAGGTGTGGCGCAAGAACGCCTCTCAAATTTACAAACTCTGTTGCGCCCGGAGTAAGGATACAGAGCACGCGAAGGATCTTTTTCAAGAAGTCGCCCTTCGTTTTTGCCGTTCGGCGACCGTCCTTGACCACGACAAGCCCATTTTTCCTTGGTTTATGACGGTTATACGGAACACGAATCGCGATCTCCATCGTAAGACCCGCCGCATGGTGCGCCTTACGGAAGTCATGGAGGCCGGGGCCAAGTATTCCGCAGGCAAGATCGAGCAGGAAATATGCGAAAACCGTCGCTTCCTTTTTGTGCGCAACCAGCTGGACGACCTGATGAAGTCTCTCACCGCTCCCGAGAGGATGGCGGTGGAGTTTTCGAGCATTGGCGGAATTCGCGCAGACGAGGCGTGCCTCTTTTGCGGCACGGACAAGGGAACATTCTTCAAGCGGAAGGCGTCGGCATTCAAAAAAATGCGCGAGAAGCGCGATATCTACCTGTCGTTATTGAAAAAGAGCGATTCTGCAAGCCCAAAATTAGATGAATTGCTCGCGCGTGCGAGTGAATTTTCGTAATTTTAAAGGGTGAAATTTTCGCTAATTGCAATCGTGTTTATATTTGCGGTCCAGCTGTTCGCCGCTGACCGTTGGGGAGCCTTTTCCGACCCGTTTCCGATCCATGATGTTGCGCCCTATGGCGATAACGGTATCATGCTTGCGACCGATGGCGGGCTTCGTTTCCGCACCCTGGAGGGCGACCGTGTTTTCCTTTCGCAAGATGGCCTGGAAACATCGGCATTCTATTCTGTCGTTTCCTCGACGCTTGGAACCTTTGCCGTTTCCGAGTTCGGCATCGTGGTGGCTATCAATGGCGATGGCAATACGTGGCGTGTCCTGAACCGTTCCTATGTCAAGAACAATGTCCGTGCGGTTCCCCGCGGGGCAGTTCTCGGGAAGAATATCCTGGTCATTGCGTTTGAAGACCGCCTTGCCTTTTTCGATATTTTAAAGTCGACATCGCTCCTGACGGTCGACCGAATTGGCAACTATTCGCTGCAGATGAATGCGCTCAAGCAACTGGCAGTTCATGGGGACACTCTTTATGTCAAGACGGAACGGGCTTCCTATTCCCGCGTTATGGACTGGGACGGTCTCGCCTCGGACATCCATCTTGGCGATGCTTCCTCATGGAACCTTCTCTCTGCAGAAAATACGGTTTCCGAATTTGCACCGTGGGATTCTACCAAGGTTGTTGCGGGCGACGAGGTCCTGACGGAATCGTTCCTGTTTGACAACAACGGTTGCCGTGTCCGTTGGACCCTACGTTCGAAGGACGGGTATTTCCTGGTGGGGCCTTATACGATTCTTTTCTTGCACGACCAGGGAACTCCGAGAATTGTGGATTTGCCATACGAGCGGTACACCTTGGGCGAGGCCTATGAACTTCAGGCCATGCCTATGGGTGGTGTTCTTGCCGCCTCTGTCGATGGAAAGATCGGCTATGCGAAACCGACGGGCTGGCGTGAACCCGAATATGCCTTTAACGGTCTGGGGAACGGCTTTTCCGCCTATTCTGCCAGGATGAAGGTGCTGTCGGTCCTTCCGGACGGGTACGTATTCTATCATATTTGGGGCTTTGTCTACCAGATTTATTCCCATTGGGGAACGGAGCTGGAGTACTCCTTTAATCCGACCGATGGGTACTGCTTTGACAACTATCTCGATAACTTTCCCATTTCCCCGTTTGTGGTTCCCGCTCCCGACAATTCGGGCTTCTTGACGGCGACGGCAAGTAATTCGGGCTACAGCATCGTCTACTTTAACAAGAATGGCGATGTCCGCTGTGCCAAGAATGTCGGTAAGCAGCCTGTGCCCGGTCCGATGCATGTGACGGTCGACGACAACGGTTCCTGGGTCATCTATGTCGCAAGCAAGCAGGGGACAGCCCTTGCCGATATCGGCGGTGTGGATATGCACGTGTTCCCCGCACCAAGGTCGAATGGCGGCGAACTTTCGAATGGGACCAGCAAGACTTTCACGGGAATTAGTCCTGCTCCCCTGGATATGGTTTACGACTCGGTAAAGAAACGTCTTTGGATGGTGTCCATGTCGAACCTTGCGTATCTGGACTCTGATCGCGATACCTTGATTGTTCCCTCATCCACAAATGGTATCCGCGGTGTCGAGTATACTTCGATCGATGCGGATGTCCACGGGAATCTCTGGGTGGGAACTACGGGGCATGGCGTTTACCGCCTGACGCAAAAGAAGTCTTCGCCGGACACGCTTTCGGTGGTCAACTATAATTCCCGCAACGGCCTGCTCAGTGATAACGTCGCCGATGTGGCGATCGATGCCGTCGACGGTGTCGCCTGGTTTGCGCACGAAAGGGGAATCACTTATTACCAGCGTAACGACCTCAAGGATGCAAGCGCGAACTTGTCAGATTCGGCGCGCGTACTGTTCCGTGCATATCCGGTTCCCTTCAGGCCCAAGGAACATGCCTGCTTTATTATCGAGGGCTTCACGGAAAATGCAATCGTGAGCATCTATAACCGCGGCGGGGCGCTGATTAGGACCTTTAAGGGCGACGACGTCCTGGGCGGTCGTCTTGAGTGGAACGGTAAGGACAAGAGCGGCAAGCTCGTGGCTCCGGGTGTCTACTATTACGTTGTCAATAACGGCCCCAAAAAGAAGAAGGGCAAGTTCATCATCGTTCATTAGTTTTGAAGAGGTCTTTCATGAATCGTCTTGTATTTTTGATGTCCGTTGCCACTGTTGCCGTAGTTGCCGCTTTGGTCGGCTGTGCGGGTGAACGCCAGGGGCTTGTTTGCGACGAAATGGAATATCGCCTGAATACCATGACCTATTCGCCTGACCAGCGCGCCTACGCCGAAGAAGAACTGCGCGTCTGCCGTGAGCAGGAGGCCGAGAAAAAGGCGGCGGGTGCGGCTTCGCGCCAGAGCATCTATGATCGCTTTGCCGCATCGGATTCTACAAAGGAAACGTCCACTGCTGCTAGCAATGCTGCTGTCAATTCAAATGGGGAAGCTTCCGAAAGTTCGGACGGCGTGAATGGCGCTATCTCCGTCTCCGAGGCGCTCAAGGATTCCTCGGGCGAAAAGACGGTGAGCATCTATGACCGTTACAAGAACGTAGAACCTTCTGCGGAAAACGCCCCGGCTGAAAGCCCTGCTGCTGAAACCGCCGCCGATACCTCCGCGGCCGACGTCGGAAACTTTCAGTAAGGTGGATGCTGTAAATGGCAAAAATTCAGACTCTTGCCGGTGAATGGTTCGAACCGGATTTGCCGGGGCGCCTCCTCAAGATTGCAAACGATATCCGCGAAGCGGGTGGCCGCGCCTATTTGGTGGGCGGCTGGGTCCGCGACGCTCTTTTAGGCAAGTCCTGCCGCGACTACGACGTCGAAGTCTACGATATGGCGCAAGATGCACTGGTGCCGATTCTTTCGAAGTACGGCCGCACGAATTTAGTGGGAAAGGCTTTCGGCGTCATTCACCTCGCCATGAAGGGGCTTTCGCTCGACTTCTCCTTCCCGCGTACCGAAAGCAAGGTCGGTTATGGGCACCGCGGCTTCGTGGTGCATACCGACGAAAAACTCAGCTTCAAGGAAGCGGCCCTCCGCCGCGATTTTACCATCAACGCCATGGGCATGGAACTGCCGGACCTTACGCTCTGCGATCCTTACGGCGGTATCGATGACTTGAAGACGCATACGCTGCGTCATGTGGGTCCCGCCTTTGCCGAAGATTCCCTGCGCATCTTGCGCGGGGTGCAGTTCGCGAGTCGCTTCGGTTGCACACTTGCGCCTTCTACGGTAGAACTCTGCCGCACGCTCTCGCTCGATGATCTCTCGGTGGAACGCCTGTTCGAGGAATTCAAGAAGTGGCTCTTGAAGCCGGGCAAGCCCTCCCTTGGTCTCCGCGCTTTTCTGGATATCAAGCTCGACGAATATTTCCCTGAAATCCGTCCGTTCGAAAATTCCTGGGACACGCTGGGCGCGGTCCTCGATAACATGGCGGCGCTGCGTGACTCCTGCCTCGCGGAAAATAAGCCCTGCTCCCTTTCGGAAGCGCAGACGATGGAATTCGCCTTTGCGGCGCTTCTTGCGGACAGCGCCGATACTTCGCTCAAGTTCCTTGAACGCATCACGAACGAGGTGCATCTCCTGAAGATTGTACCGCCGCTCCTGAAGGCGTTCCGTGAAATCGCCCCCGCGATTGTGGACGATGCTCCCGCACTTCGCCGCCTCGCAGTAAAGCTCGGCGGCTTGAAGCTCCTTTGTCTGCTGGTCCAGTGCGCTCCTTGTGAATTCTTCGCGGCCAATCGCGACTTCTCCGAAAAACTTTGGAAGGCTGCCGCTGAATATGACCTGCTCGAAGCAGCTCCGCAGCCCTACTTGACGGGCAAGATGCTCATGGACCTGGGCGTGAAACCGGGAAAGCAGATGGGTGACATCATCAAGGCGAGTTTCGAACTGCAGCTCGACGGCAAGATTGCGAATGCCGAAGCCGCCCTCGCCTGGGCGAAAGAGATTATCGCCTAGTCATTCTCAATGCTGTCTCCAAATTTACCTATAAAAAGGGGAGAAAAGAGACTTTTATAGGTAAACGGAATATTCTTTTTTCTAGGCGTACCTATAAACTTCGAAAAAAATCCTTTTTATAGGTACGTTTTCTTGATTTTGTGAACAAATTAATTTCTTTGTACCTATAAAACAGCTACATTGGACCTCGTTTATAGGTATCATTATTGCTTTAGCCATTCGATGACGCGACAAGCATTCTTTTTTTGTTCTTTTCATACCTATAAAACGACCGTAAAGGCTTTGTTTATAGGTACAAAACCTCAAAAAGTGCCTTCGCGAGACCTTATTTCAGAAAAAACGTTTGATTACTTCCACCTAAACATTCCGGTGATTCCCGCTGGCACGGCGAACACAATCATCGGAATCTGGATCACTTCGGTCGGCAAGAACGCGAGCATCTTGCGCTTGGAATGCAACTTCCAAGAAGCAATCATCAGGAACACAAAGTCCACGACCACCTTCGGCAGGATGCTGAACACGCACCACTGCCACGGACAATCCAAAAAGAGCACGCACCAGGGGCTGATGAACATCCAGATGTAGTAGGTGTAAATCAGCGTGAGCATCAGAATGTACGCCTTGCTCTCGTAGTTGGTGCCGTTGCTGCTCCAGCGGGCGCGCTGGTTAAAGAGCTGCTTCCAGGTATGCACCGGTGCGGTCTCGATGACGGCGTCCTTGTCCAGGTTGTAGCAGACCTTGGTGCCCGGGATTTTCATCATCTTGTGGATGAGCATGTCGTCGTCGCCGCTCGAAAGGTTCACCAGGTCGCCGAAACCGCCCACGGCAAAGAAGAGGTCCTTCTTGTAGGCGAGGCATGCGGCAGAGGCCACGATCGGGTGTCCCCAGCTGAAACCTGCCGCTTCCATGGCGGTGTAGCCGAGTGTTTCCAGTTTCTGGTATAGGTGCGGCATCGTACGGCTGCCGTTGTTCTGCTTGGGACCTTGTACAATGCAGATGCCGTCCACAAATCGGCCTGCCATCGCGGTAATCCAGCTCTTGCGCGGAATGCAGTCGGCATCCATCGTTAAAAGCACTTCGTACTTTGCAATCTTGAAGGCGCTTTCGAGGGCGCGTTTTTTGGGGCTTGCGATAACAGGCAGGTCTTGCGGCAGTGACAGTACCCTGAACTTCGGGTGCGTCGCCGCGAACTTTTCCAAAATTTCCTTGGTGGAGTCGGTGGAGCGGTCATCGACGCAGATCACTTCCCATTCGCCCACATAATCCTGTTCGGCGAGAGCTTCCAGGGTGCGCTGCGCGAATTCCTCTTCGTTTCGCATCGGCACCACGACCGTGACACTCGGAGTAGCCTTCGGGCCCCTGTAACGGTGCGTGCGGATAACTCCTATAATGAAGAATAGGAACAGGAGCACGTACAGTGCGGTGAGGCATGTGATGATGATACCGCCCATGTGCCGAAATTTAGTAAATTTAGGTCATGATCCATCCTTCCGCATTTGTTCATCCGCAGGCCAAAGTCCACGAATCTGCCGTTATTGGCCCCTGGTGCTTGGTCGATGCTGGTGCCGAAATTGCCGAAGGCGTGGTTCTGGAATCCCGCGTACATGTTTACGGAGGGGTTTCCATCGGCAAGAATACGCATGTTTTTGACGGTGCAATCCTCGGTGGCCCTCCGCAAGACTTGAAGTATGCGGGCGAGCCGACCCGTCTCGAAATTGGCGAAAACTGCACCATCCGCGAATATTGCACGCTAAACCGCGGCACGGTGCAGGGGGGCGGTTGTACCCGTGTGGCGAACAAGGTGCTTGTGATGGCCTATTCGCATGTCGCCCATGACTGTGACATCCGCACGGGCGTCGTTATCGCAAACAGCTGCCAGCTGGGCGGCCATGTGCGTATCGGTGAGTATGCGACTATCGGCGGTGTCACCGCTATCCAGCAGCGCAATCAGGTTGGCGCCTACGCTTTCGTGGGGGGCACCCACAAGGTGGACCGTGATGTTCCCCCGTGTGCCAAGGCTTCTGGCAATCCCATCCGCTTCGGTGCTCTAAATCTGCATGCCCTGCGCCTTCATCCAGAAAGCTTCCCCGAGGAACGCGTCCAGGCGTTTTCCCGCGCCTATCGCGAACTCTACCGCAGCGGTCGCCCCGTCGCCGAAGTCATCGAGGAATTTCGGCACGGCCCGGAGCCCCTTTTCCACGAATTTTTTGACGAGCACTGGGGCGGCACACTCGTGCGTCCGTAGCCATTTCTTGTCCACATTTGTCATCCCCACTTATATCTCCTCTCCTACTAAAGATATTCCCCTTTCCATTTCTGTCATCCTGGAGGGCCGTAGGCCCGATAGGATCCAAGAGCTGCAATCCTACTAAAAAATCAGCATCTTTTTGATGAACAAATATTTACATGCTCGGTGATTTGTATCACTGGGAACACTTTGAAAACGAAAAATGGCTAGGTGTACACAGTAAGAAACAGAGTTTTTACAAAAAACGCCTCCTAAATAAAAAATAAGTGATTATTTTTATTAGGCAAGTTTTTATAAGAGGTTTTTATGTCCATAGCAAAGAAAATGACCGGCGTCCTTTTGGCGGCATCCTTGTGCTCTTTTGCAGGTCCGGTTAGCCACTTTGGTAAGTTGGTGTCTTGCGGCGCCAACATCTGTGGTGAAAAGACGGGTACTTCCACTCCCATTCAGCTCAAGGGCCCCAGCCTTTTCTGGTCCACGGGCGATCCGGCTGTCTTGTTCGACCCGGTTACCGTGGAATGGTTCGCGGTTAATTTCAATATCGGTGTTATTCGTGCGCCGATGGCCATTAAGTACTATGGTGAAAATAAGGACCCGATTTCTGAATCTGATGGAAACAAGGGTGTGACTAGCTATGGTTACCTTTCTACGGGTACCGAATACAAGGCCCTGACCAAGAACTTGATCAAGAAAATTGTGGATGCCGCTATCGAAAACGATGTCTACGTGATTGTGGACTGGCATTCCCATAATGCTCATCAAGAGACCAACGAAGCGGTCACTTTCTTTAAGGAAATGGCCACGGAATACAAGGATGTTCCGAACGTGATTTGGGAAATCTATAACGAACCGGTTAGCGCCGGTGCAGGCCAGATTAATTCTTATGCAGAATCTGTCTCTGCGGCTATCCGTAATGCGGGCAGCGAAAACCTGATTATCGTTGGTTCTTCGTCGTGGTCTTCTCAGCCTGGTCAGCAGGCTGGTCAGGGTTTGCACAACAAATACAAGAACATCGCCTATACCTTGCATTTCTATGCAGGAACGGGCGCACATGATGGTTATAAGAGCAATATCCCGGACAATGCGCCGACTTTCGTGACGGAATGGGGCGCCTCCGCTGCTGATGGTGGCCAGAATCAGACCACTGTGAGCGATGCTTCGGGATGGCGTTCTTGGATGGACCAGAAAAAGTTGAGCGGCTGTATGTGGTTTGCCGGTACGAATGGAAATGGTCAGAATGGAACAACGGTTCAGTCTTCTGCCATGTTCCCCTACGGCACCAATACAACGAACTTGGACGCCACCCTGTCCAGTTTCTCTGGCACCAATACCACGGCCGGCGTTTTTGCCGCCTATATGAGCACCAACAAGTGGACCTCCTTCGTGCCGTCTTCTCATCCGATGGGTAACACGATCAAGGCTTCCGTTGCCGAAGGTGCCTCCAAGACGTTCTCCTCTACTGATCTGGGTCTTCGCGGAACAATTTCCGAAGTGACCACGAATTCCGGCACTGTAACCAAGACGGACAACTCCATTACCTTCCAGAGCGCAGAATATGGTTCTCCCGATAAGGTGATTATCAACTATAGCGTGACCTCTGGTGATGTTACGGTCAAGGAACGTATCATTGTGACCATGACCGACCGTAAGCCGATTCTTAAGGACACGACGATTGCTGTTAGCTACAAGAGTGCTACCAAGTTCACTCTTGCAAAGCTTGGTGCTAAGAACCCGCTTTCTACTGTGGCATCGTCGCTTTCTGTGACCGAAGCCAAGGTGACTGCCGGCCAGGTGACCTTCAAGGGCGACTCCCTTACCTTTACCCCTGCTGGCGAAGGTGAAGTGACCTTGACCTATACTGCAAAAAATGCAAAGGGTACTGCAACCGCCAATGTGAAGCTCATTTGCGGCAATATGGCTCCGACGATTTATGCCAAGGCCAATATGGGTAGCAAGCCCAACACTGCCCCGATTGATATCACCCTGACCACGATGCGTGCAAACGATGCCGATGGCGATGTGGTGACCTTCAAGGTTGGCTACTTGGATCCGAACTATCCGGGTACCTTGACCATGAGCGAGGACAAGACCAAGCTTACCTATACGCCGGATGGCGCCCATACGGGTAGCGTGACGATCCTCTCCGTGCTGACGGATGGCTCCGCCGATTCCAAGGTCGGTGCTGCCGTATTCAACCTGACAGGTAGCGGATCTCCGATTTCCGTGGCCGCTCCGACGACGATCCCCGCCGATGTGTATATCCCGGTTGCAATCAAGCAGGTGGCTGCTCCGTCTGTCGCTTCCAACCTCAAGGTCGGTCGCGAAAACGTGACCCTGGGCCTCGTCAAGTCTGGCCGCGTTACCGTGGATGTCTACAGTGTCAAGGGTCTCCGTGTCAAGAATCTGCTTGACCAGAACCTCTCTGCCGGTGTGCACACCGTTGGCTTCGATGCTTCGAGCATCCCGGCCGGCACCTACATCGTGCGCATGCGCCAGGGTTCTACCATCAAGTCCCAGTGGTTCGTGAACCGCTAATCGGTACTCTCTAGAACTTAAGAAGAAGCCCGCATCCGTGCGGGCTTCTCTGTTTATATTCCCTTCCGGTCAGCCTTCTCTTATGTCATCCCCGCGTAGGCGGGCGGACAGCACTTGGCAACGTGTTGCCTTAGTGCGCATGGGGAGGATCCAGGCATAATCATCTTCGCCCCCCCCCCCCGTCGGAAATC